>Ga0070741_10000628_pt1 | contig 122084 bp, 112 predicted proteins | sample Coa_R1_4_FD_66440 | JGI IMG/M metagenome (GOLD analysis project Ga0070741, IMG submission 66440) | Surface soil microbial communities from Centralia Pennsylvania, which are recovering from an underground coalmine fire - Coalmine... | ecosystem: Environmental > Terrestrial > Soil >... | reverse complement strand
TGATCATCAAGCTGCACGAGCACTTCACGCCTTGCCATGGGCCATATGGTAGACCATATGGGAGTATCCCGGTGTACACGATCTCCCCCCTCAGCAGCTCGAGGCGCGTAACTTCCGGGAGCACGCCGGCGCGGCCTCGTCTCGTACTCCGCCACCGTGAACCGGTGTGCGAGGGGCTCGGTCGCCATCACGCTGCCCGCCAGCGCGCGCCACCAACACCGCTCACTCCGCGAGCGGTGTTGACCAGCTCCGGTGATCTTGCGGTGATCTCGCGGTGACTTCGTCGGGGTGAGCCGTCGGAGAAGTTTTCGCTCGGTGACCTCGCGGTGACGTTCTCGGTGATCTCCGCGGTGATCATCGAGCAGACGATCGGCATGTGGACAGACCGATGCACCGCTCCGATCGGGGCTTGGGTGCCGGTGCGAACGCCACCGCGCCGCTCGATAACGAACGCGGTACCGTGACGTTCGTGGGGCCCGAGGGCTACGTGGTCCCCGGCGATGCGCTGCGGCTGATCGTCCGGCTGGTGATCGAGCAGGCCCGCCCCAGACCCGACGAGGAGGCGATTTGAACCCCCACGCGGCCCGCTTCGCGTTCTACGGGCGTGTCTCAACCGAAGACGCGCAGGACCCTGCCGCATCGCGCGGCTGGCAGTTGCGGCGCGCCAACGAGCTCATCACCCCAGCCGGCGGGGTGATCGTCGCTGAGTACTTCGACATAGGTCGCGGTCCCCGCCGTGGAAGCGCCGGCCCGAAGCGGCGCGTCTCCTCGCCGACCTCGCGGACCCGGCCAGGGAGTGGGACGCGGTCGTGATCGGCGAGCCCGCACGCGCGTTCCACGCCAGCCAGTTCGGCCTGACGTTCCCAGTGCTCACCCACTACAGCGTGGCGCTGTGGGTCCCCGAGGTCGGCGGCCCGATCGACCCCGGGTCGGAGGCGCACGACCTCGTCATGACCCTGTTCGGCGGGCTGTCCAAGGGCGAGCGCGCCCGCATCAAAGTGCGGGTCCGCACTGCCATGGAGGCGCTTGCTGCCGAGGGCGGGCGCTACCTCGGCGGGCGGCCCCCGTATGGCTACCGGCTCACCGACGCCGGCCCCCACCCCAACCCGTCCAAGGCCGCGGCCGGCCAACGGTTGCACCGCCTCGAGCCCGACCCGGTCACCGCGCCCGTCGTCGAGCGCATCTTCACTCTGTACGCAGAGGGGACGGGCCTTCGCGCCATCGCCCAGCGGCTCACCGACGACGGCGTCGCCTCGCCCGCCGCCTACGACCGCGCACGCAACCCCCACCGCGACCCGCGCGGCTGGTCGCACACCGCCATCCGCGCCATCCTCACCAACCCCGTCTACGCCGGCCGCCGTGTCTGGGCCAAGCAGCGTCGCCAGGAGGAGTTGCTCGACGTCAACGACGTCGCCGCCGGCAACGTGACCCGGATGCGGTGGCAGCCGACCTCTCAGTGGATCGAAGGTCCGGCGGCCCACGAAGCGCTCGTCGACGAAGCAACGGTCCATGCGGTCGGACGGCGGCTCGGGAACCAGGCCAAGCCCACGCGGACCCGAGTCAAGGAGAGTGCGCACCCCTACCTGCTCCGTGGCCTCCTCCACTGCGGGGTCTGCGGCCGGCGCCTGCAGGGGGCAGCCCGTCCGTCCCGCGCGCCGGGAGGTCCGGCCCGCATCCTCTACCGCTGCGAGTTCGGCCACGCGCGCTCGGTCCCGACCGAGCTCAACCACCCACCGAACGTGTACGTCCGCGAGGACGCCATTGTCCCGAAGCTGGACGCGTGGCTCGCCGAGATCGTTACGCCGGAAGCCCTCGCCGCCGCCCAGCAGCGGCCGCCCGATGCTGCGACGCGCGACGCGGCCACACGCGCAGAGATCGCCGACTGCGATCTCCGCATCCACCGGCTCCTCGAATCCGTCGAGAACGCCGGTATGCCGATGGAGTGGGTGTCGCCGCGGATCGTCGAACTGAGGGACAGACGCGAGCGCCTCGAACGGACGCTCCCTGACCGGTCCGACTGGCGGCCCCTCTCGCCTGGCGAGATCAAAGCGATGGCCAACGCGCTCGGCGGCCTGATCGCCATCCTGCAGAGCGCGGGCCCGGAAGATCGCGCGGCCGTCTACCAGGAACTGTGGGTGCAGCTCGACTATGACCCGCACGCTCGTCAGGTCACAGCGACCGCGGACCTCGCGCGTGTCGCTGGTCGTGTCGGAGGGGGGACTTGAACCCCCACGTCCTTGCGGACACTAGGCCCTCAACCTAGCGCGTCTACCTATTCCGCCACTCCGACAGTGGTCCATCCAAATGTAAGGCAGCGAAGGCTAGCGCGACGACACGGATGACCCGGGAGCACAGGCCAGCGCCGCCCGGCCCCTCCGTGACGACACGCCCGGGACCCGGGCCGCAGAGCCGACGGTGAGCCTGTCCGGCGCACCTCGTGGGTACCATGTGCCGCAGGGAGTCGACGGCCCAGACTTCTGCGAGCTCACCAGGTCGAGACCGTGCCTCGAAGACGTCCGAACCCTCACCACATCGCCACCATGACCCTCGCCGCCGCCGCGATCGCAGCCGTGTGGGCCGGCGCCATCGGCAACGGCGCCGCGGTGGGCGTTGGCGTCGCGGTCGCGCTCGTCCTCGTTCTCATGGCGCGGTCGTGGCGCCGCGCCGAAGGGAGGCGGCGGCTGGCCGTCCCTGCCGCCCTGGCCGCCGCCCTCGCCGTCGTGAGCGTGATCATCGCCGCTCGCGCCTTCGAGGGGAGCGAGCGCCCCGCCCCCGTGCGCGGCGTGCAACTCACCGCGCAGGCGCGGGGCGACACCGGCTCCGATGCGCCCAACCCTGCGCTCCTCGACCGCCAACTCACCGCGGCGCGCCGCGTCGCGTCCCGCTACCCCACCCTGGCCGCCGCCCTCGCTGACGGCTTCACGCAGGCCGCGCCCTACGCACCCGGCATCGGCTCGCACTACATGAAGTACTCGCGGATCTACCTCCCCTTCGATGCCAGCGCGCCGTCGATGCTGCTGTTCGACGGTGATGCGCCGACGTCGAAGATCGTCGGCCTCGCCTACTACGTCTACGACAGCCAGGGGCCGCCCGCCGGGTTCGCTGGCCCACTCGACCAGTGGCACCAGCACCAGACCACCTGCCTCGACAAGACCGGTGCCCACTTCGAAGGCGACGACGACTCCATCGGCTGTCGCGGCCGCGGCCGGAACGCCTGGATGCTCCACCTCTGGGTCACGCCCGGCCAGCAGTCCCCGCAGCTGATCTTCAGCACGTTCTGCAACATCCTGACCTAGCCCGCAGCGCGGCCTCAGCTCAGACGACCTCGCGGACCTCGGCAAAATGGCAGGCGACGGGGTGCCCTCCGCCCCGGTCGATCAGCGCAGGCTCCTCCTGGGCACAGATCTCCTGGGCCTTCCAGCACCGCGTCCGGAACCGGCACCCCGACGGTGGGTCGACCGGGCTCGGCACGTCACCGCGCAGCACGATCCGCTGGCGCATGCGCTCGCGCCGCGGGTCGGGGATCGGCACCGCCGACAGCAACGCCTGGGTGTACGGGTGCGCAGGCTCCTCGTACACCTGCTGGCGCGTCCCGATCTCGACGATCTTGCCCAGGTACATCACGGCGACGCGATCGGAGATGTGGCGGACCACGGAGAGGTCGTGGGCGATGAACAGGTACGACAGCTGCAACCGGTCCTGCAGGTCCTCCAGGAGGTTGACGACGCCCGCCTGGATCGACACGTCGAGGGCGGACACCGGCTCGTCGAGCACCACAACCTTCGGGTCGAGGGCGAGCGCCCGCGCGATCCCGATGCGCTGCCGCTGCCCTCCTGAGAACTCGTGCGGGTAGCGGTTGTAGTGCTCCGGGTTGAGCCCGACCGTCACGAGCAGGTCCTTGATCCGGTCGCGGCCCGACTTGTCCCAGCGGCCGTGGACCTTGAGCGGCTCGGCGATGATCGCGCTGACGGTCATCCTCGGGTTGAGCGACGCGTACGGGTCCTGGAAGACGATCTGGATCTCCTCGCGCAACCGGCGCAGGGTGGCACCGCTCGCCGTCAGCACGTCGGCGCCGCGAAAGCGGACCGACCCGGACGTGACGGGCGTGAGGCGCACGATCATCCGGCCGGTGGTCGACTTGCCCGACCCCGACTCCCCCACCAGCCCGAGCGTCTCTCCCTCCGCCAGCGAGAAGGAGATCCCGGAGACGGCCTGCACCTGTGCGACGGCGCGGCGGAACAGCCCGGCCCGCACCGGGAAGTTCTTGACCAGTGCGTCGACCTCGAGCAGCGAGGGCGTGGCGGTCGCGCTCGGCGCGCCTTCTGTCGCGGTATCGGTCACCCGGCCTCCGGGGCATAGGAAGCCTGGTCATCGGTGACCGGTAGCTCCTCGGCGAAATGGCATGCGGACCACTGCCGGGGCCCGATCTTCCGGAGCTCCGGCACCGCTGTCGAGCACGGCTCGGGGAGCCGCGCATCCTCGCACCGTGGGTGGAACGCGCACCCAGGAGGCAGGAACACGAGCGACGGTGGCTGCCCGCGGATGCGGTGCAGCCGCTCCGTCCGCGCGTCGACGTCGAGGCGCGGCAGCGACGCCAGCAGGCCACGCGTGTAGGGGTGGCGCGACCGGTAGAACACGTCGTCCACGTCGCCGAGCTCGACCTGTTTGCCGGCGTACATGACGAGGACCCGGTCCGCGACGCCGGCGACGACCCCGAGGTCGTGGGTGATCAGGATGATGGCGGTGTTGGCCCGGCCCTGCACCCGCTCGAGGACCTCGAGCACCTGCGCCTGGATGGTCACGTCGAGCGCGGTCGTCGGCTCGTCGGCGATCAGCACGTCGGGGTCGTTGGCGATCGCCATGGCGATCATGGCCCGCTGGCGCATGCCGCCCGAGTACTCGTGCGGGTACTGGTCGGCGCGGGCACGCGGGTTGGGGATGCCGACGATCTCGAGCAGCTCGATGGCCCGCTCCCGGACCTCGGGGCCCTTCATCTCGGGGTGGTGGGCGGCGACGGCCTCGGCGATCTGGCTCCCGACCTTGAAGACGGGGTTGAGCGCCGCCAGGGCGTCCTGGAAGACCATCGAGATGCGGGCGCCGCGCAACTGGAGCGCGTCGCTCTCCTTCAGCCCGAGGATGTCGGACCCGTTGAGGAGGATCTCTCCCGTGACCTTCGCCGACTTCGGCAACAGCCCGAGGACGGCCATCGAGCTCACGCTCTTGCCCGACCCGGACTCACCCACGATCCCGAGGACCTCGTTGGCGTGCAGGTCGTAGCTCAGGCCGTCGACCGCCGTCAGGGGGCCGTCGTCGGTCGAGAACGTGACGTGCAGGTCGCGCACCGACAGGACCGGTTCGCCGCTCGGCCGGAACGCCACCTTGTGGCGCGCGACCGGCCCGCTCGCCTCGTCCAGGTACTCCGGCAGCGGCCCGTCGCTCATCAGTGCTTCACGCTCTGCGGGTCGAGCGCGTCGCGGAGCCCGTCACCCAGGAAGTTGACGCACAGCACGATGAGCAGCAGTACGAGCCCGGGGTAGTAGATGAGGTAGGCGGTCTTGGTCCCGACGGCGCTCTCCGACTGGCTGAGCATCGAGCCGAGCGAGACGGCGGGCGGCCGGACGCCGAACCCCAGGAACGACAGCGCCGATTCGAGGAGGATGGCGAAGGCGACCACCAGTGTGGCGTTCACGACGATGGGGCCGACGACGTTGGGGAGGATGTGGCGGAACATGATGCGCCCGCTCTTGGCACCCGACGCCCGCGCCGCGTCGACGAACTCCTTCTCCTTGATGGACAGGAACAACCCGCGCACGACGCGGGCGATGGTCTGCCAGAACAGGATCGACATGATGGCGATGATCAACGTGACCGTCGAGACGTGCCCCACGATCGGGAAGTGCCGGTTGGCGAGCCCCGTCATGGCGATGGCGATGACGGCGATGCCCGGCACGATGAGGAACAGGTCCGTGATGCGCATCAGCAGCTGGTCGACCCAACCACCGAAGTAGCCCGCGGTCGCCCCGACGAGCGTCCCGATGATCGTCGAGAAGATGGCGACCATGATCCCGATCGTCATCGAGACGTGGGCGGCGTACATGATGCGCGTCGTCTGGTCGCGCCCGAGCTCGTCGGTGCCGAACAGGTGCTTGAGCGACGGGCCATGGTTGGCGGCGCTGAGCGGCAGGTTCTTCGGGTTGAGCGCATAGGGGGCGAAGATGTGCGGGAAGGTGACGACGATATAGAGCACGACGAGCACGATCAGCGAGATCACCGCCAGCCGGTGCCGCAGGAACCGCCGGAGGATGAGCTCCCACTGGGACCGCGCCCGGGGTTCGAGGACGGGAGCCCCACCGGAGGGCGGCACGTCGTCGGGGAGCAGCAGGCCCCTGGGCGCGCCGGGTGTCTCGAGTGCACGGACCTCGCCCGACGAGGTGCTCACGCGCCACCCCCAGTCATGCCAGCCGGACCCGGGGGTCGAGGACGCCGTAGAGCAGGTCGGCGAGGAGGTTGAAGAGGATCACGAAGACGGCGGTCACCATCAGCCAGGGCAGCAGCACCTGCGTGTCGCCGTTCTGCAGCGCGTTGACGAACAGCAGCCCCATCCCGGGGATCGAGAAGATCTGCTCGGTGATCAGCAGGCCGCCGAAGAGCGCGCCGATGTCGATGGCCATCACCGTGACCAGCGGGATGAGCGCGTTGCGGAGCGCGTGCTTGTAGATCACGATGCGCTGGGAGAGCCCCTTGGCCCGCGCCGTGCGGATGTAGTCCGACGACATCACGTCGAGCATCGAGGAACGCTGGTAGCGGCTCCACTCGGCGATGATCTGGATGGTCAGCGTCGCCACCGGCAGGGCCAGATGGCGGGCGTAGTCGAACACCGCGTTGAGAAAGCCCGGGCTGTGCTGGCCGTGCAGCCCGATCGAGAACAGCGGCGCGTTACTCAGGTGGAACCAGTGTTGGGATCGGAACGCGATCAGGTCGATCGCGATCAGGCCGAACCAGAACGGTGGCATCGACAACCCGACGAACGACAAGCCGGTGAACAGGTAGTCGAGCGGTGAGTACTGGTGCACCGCGCTGTAGACGCCGACCAGGACCGCGATCAGGCCGGCGATCAGCACTCCCCAGAAGATGAGCTGCACCGTATTGCCCAGCGCGCGTCTGAGGTCTTTGCTGACGGCGTCGTTGGTGACGAAGCTCTGGCCCATCTTGCCCTGGACGAAGTGGCTGAGCCAGTACCAGTACTGCTTGAGGATCGGCGCCTTCTTGCACACCTCGATCTGCACGGGCGGCGACCCACCGGTGAACGTCCGGCACGGCTGCTCGTAGATCCCGATCCGCAGGCCCTCGCGGGCCACCAGCGTGAGGTCCTTGCTCTGGCGGTAGCGGGCCAGCGGGTCCTCGGTCCCACGCACGAACGTGAAGACGAGGATCGACGCGATCAACAGGATCGGGATCGAGTACGCAATCCTGCGGACTACGAACGTCACCATGTGGCGGCCAACGGTAGCGCGAGCAGGCCCCGGCCGCTCTGGCCGGGGCCTGTGCTCATCGACGTCGTATGCCTTGCCCTACTTCGCGTACCAGTAGTTGAGGTACTTGAAGGGCCCGTCGGCGAAGTTGTGCGGGAAGTCCGAACCGCCCTCGTACCCGACCTTGGCCGAGTTGACGATGACGATGTCGGGGAAGGGGTCAAGCGGGATCACCGGCACGTCGGCGGCCAGCGCCTCCTGCACCTTCTTCGTGTCGTCGGCGCGGGTGGCCTGGTCGAGGCTGGAGTCGACCTCTGCGGCCAGTTTGTCGACCGTCGGGTTGCTGTAGCGGTCGTAGTTCTCACCGTTGCCGCCGTTCGACGGGCCCGGGATGTTGACGGTGCACCACAGCACGCAGCCGCCGACGGCGCTCGGGTCGTTGTCCGACGGGTTCTGGGCGTAGAGCCCAACCTGGAAGTTGCCACCGGGCAGGTCCTGGCCGAACAGCACGCCCGCCTTCTCCGGGGTGATCGTCAGCTTGAACCCGGCGTTCTGCCACTCGCTCTGCAGGATCTGGGCGGTGAGCGCCCGGCGCTTGTTGCCGGTGGTGGTCTTGAGCTCGAGGCTCGCCTGCTGGCCGCCCTTGGCCCAGATACCGCTCGAATCCTTCGCCCAGCCCGCGCCCGTCATCAGCGAGGTGACCTTGCCGAGGTCGAGCGAGTACTTCGAGAACGGCGTGCTGTACGAAGGACCGAACGCCGGCGTGGCGACGCTCTGGATCGGCAGGATGTCCGGCTGGATGGGGCCGAAGAGCTGCTTCACGATGGCGTTGCGGTCAGTGGCATAGGCGAGGGCCTGGCGCACCGCGGGATCGGTGAGCGGGGCCTTCTGGATGTTGAACCACAGCCCTTCGAACGAGAGCCCGGAGATGGCGTTGAAGTAGGTCCCCGAGACGCCCTTGAGCGCCTCCTGCCCGGGCTGGGCCTGCGGGTAGGACGCCACGACCTGCCCCGACCGGAAGTCCTGCTGCTCGGCCGCGGTGTCGGTGATGAACTTGAACGTGACGCTCGCCAGGTTGGGCTTCTTGCCCCAGTACTTGGGGTTCGGGACGAGCTTGAGCTCGACGCCCTTGGTCCAGTGGTCGATCATCCACGCGTTGCCGGAGAACTTGTAGCCGTCCTTCATCGCCGCGTCGCGGTCCTGCCCCTGCAGGATGTGGCTGGGGAGGATGGGCTCCGACGTTCCCCACAGCGACTTCCAGTCGGCGTACGGCGTCTTGTAGGTGACCACTGCAGTGTGCGGATCGCTGTCGTCCACCGACTCGATGTTGGTCCACCCCGTCGTGACGAAGATGTCCTTGCCCGTCACGATCTGGTTCCACGTGTACTTGAAGTCGGTCGAGGTGATCGGCTGACCGTCGCTCCAGACCGCGGCGGGGTTGATGTGGTAGGTCACGACCTGCTTCGGCGACGTGACAAGGGTCGCCTCGCCGGTCAGGACCGGGCTCGGGATCCAGCCCTTGGCGTCGTCATACGTGTACGCCTCGGGCATGGTCTCGACCTGCGCCGCCCAGATGCCCCACGCCGCGCTGGCGCAGCTGCCGATCCAGTCCATGCAGTCGGGTTCCTGTTCGGCGCTGATGGTGATGTCGCCGCCCTGCTTGACAGACGCGATCTTGTTCGTGCCGGTCGGCCCGCCGGTGTTCTTCCCGCCTCCGCTGCTCTTGCTGCTACTGCACGCGCCCGCGATCAACGCAGCGACGACCAGGACCAGCCCCATTGCCCGTACCCGCTTCAATGCCATGCCCCCTCCTCGGGTGACCCCCTAGTCGGCAGATTCGGACGGGCGACCGTCCGTGACTCAATATCGCGGAACGTAGCACCACCTCGTACCCAATGGACGGATTCCGCAAAACTTGGGAACTGCGATGGGGTTGTCGGACTATCCGGGAATGCGCAGGTTGCGGACGCCGCCGATCGGCGCGACGGCGCGCGCGGCGGAGGTGCTCGGCGCTCCGGTCACCGTCGCCGTGCCGCTGCAGCGCCATTCGCCGTTGCACGTGCTGGCCTGGTGCGCCGTCGAGCTCGTGACCTTCGCGCTGCTCGTGGTGACAGGCTCGCTCACGGCGTTGTTGGCCGTGGCAGTCGCCGGCACCGTGCTGCTCGCCCTCGCCCTCACCAACCGGCGCCGGGTCCTCGCCGTGACCCGGATGGGGACGGTCCTCCTGTCGGCGACGCTGCGTGGCAGGGCAGTGGCAGCGTTAGGGCCGGCGCCCGAGGACCTCGAGCTCCCTGCGGCCCGTGGCGTGGGCGCGCCCGTCGAGCTCGGCGATGGGCGCTGGTGGGTCGACCGCGCGGCCTACCCACGCCTGCGGGCGGCGCGCGATGCGCTCGGCAGTGGGCCTACTGGAGGCGGATGACGAGGACGGTGCTGGTGAAGGCGAACATGATCGCCACCATCACCGTGAGGCGGTCGAGGTTGCGCTCCATCACCGTCGAGCCTGCTGCCGACGCGCCCATCCCGCCGCCCAGCATGTCGGAGAGGCCTCCGCCGCGGCCGCTGTGCAGCAGGATCAACAGCACGAGGGCCAGCGACACGGCAACGTGCACGACGATGACGGCGAGCGTGAGCGCCGAGATGGCGGCAAGGGGGACCACGGGTGGAAGAGGGTACCAGCGCCCCGCTAGCGGCCGAGGGCGGCCCTGACGACGTCCGCGAAGCTGTCGGCCTCGAGGCTGGCCCCCCCGACGAGGGCGCCGTCGATGTCGGGCTGGGCCAGCAGCTCGGCGGCGTTGTCGGGCTTGACCGAGCCGCCGTACTGCACCCGGACGCCAGCGGCCGCCTCGTCGCCGTGCAGCTTGCCGACGAGGGCGCGGATCGCCGCGCACGCCTCCTGGGCGTCCTCCGGGGAGGCGGTGCGGCCGGTGCCGATGGCCCAGATCGGCTCATAGGCGATCACCAGGCCGGCGACCGTGGCCGGGCTGAGGCCGTGGAGGGCGGCACGAGCCTGGAGGTCGATCTTGTCGAGCGTCTCCCCCGCCTCGCGTTCCTCGAGCGTCTCGCCCACGCAGAGCACCGGGGTCATCCCGTGGCGCAGGACAGCCACGAGCGTGCGTTCCACGATGGGGTCGGTCTGGCCGAACAGCTCGCGTCGCTCGGAGTGCCCGACGATGCAGTACCGCACTGACAGCTTGGCGAGGAAGGCGGGGCTGACCTCACCGGTGTACGCGCCCTTGTCCTCCCAGTGGCAGTGCTGAGCGCCGAGGGCGATCGGGATCCGGTCGGCATCGAGGAGCGTCTGCACGGACCGGATGTCCGTGAACGGCGGGTGCACGCTCACGTCGACCTTGTCGTAGACGTCCTTGTCGAGCAGGTAGGCCAGCTTCTGGACCAGCGCGATGGCGTCGAAGTGGTTGTGGTGCATCTTCCAGTTGCCGCTGATCAGCGGCTTACGGTCGGTCACCGGGAACCGAGCCCGAACCGCTCGGCAGACTCGCGCAGGGCGGCGAGGCCGGGGAGGTCGCCCAGCTCGATCAGCTCGAGCGATGCGCCCCCGCCCGTCGACACGTGGTCGATGCGCCCGTCGAAGCCGTACTTCGCCACCGCAGCGGCCGAGTCGCCACCGCCGACGACCGTGAACCCGGGGCACTCGGCGACGGCGTTGGCGATCGCAATGGTGCCCGCCTCGAACCGCGGGTCTTCGAACATGCCCATCGGCCCGTTCCACAGCACCGTGCCCGCGTCGGCGATGGCATCGGAGAACGCGGCCGCGGAGCCCGGGCCGATGTCGAGGCCGCGGTAGCCGGGCGGGACGTCCTCGCCCACCTGGCGGACATCGTCACCGGGCCCGAGCACGACGAGGTCGACGGGCAACAGGATGGGGACCGGGCCGTCGAGGAGCTCCTCGCAGGTCGCCACCATGTCGGGCTCGGCGATCGACTCGCCGATGTGGTGGCCGGCAGCGGCGAGGAACGTGAAGCACATCCCACCGCCGAGCACGAGCGTGTCGACCCGCTCGAGCAGGGAACGGATCACGCCGAGCTTGTCGGAGACCTTCGACCCCCCGAGCACGGCCACGAACGGGCGCTTCGGCGATTCGAGCAGCGTGCTCAGCACCTCGACCTCGCGAGCGAGCAGGCGCCCGGACGCGCTCGGGAGCCGCGCCGGCGGCCCGACGATCGACGCGTGGGCGCGGTGGGCGGCGCCGAACGCGTCGTCGACGTACAGGTCCTGGCCGGCGACCAGGCGGTCGACGAACGCCGGGTCGTTGTGCTCCTCCCCGGCGTCCCAGCGGAGGTTGTCGAGCAGCGTCACGCCGGGCACGAGCGACGCCAGGCGCTCGCGCACGGGCGCCACATCGGTGGCGGGCGACGGCGTCCCCTTCGGGCGACCGAGGTGGGTGCACGCGGTCACCACCGCGCCGCGGTCGACGAGCCACTGCAGCGTGGGGACCGACGAGCGGATGCGCAGGTCGTCGTCGATGGCGCCCCCGGCCATGGGGACGTTGAGGTCGCAGCGGACGAGGACGTGCTTCCCGGCCGGGTCCGGCAGGTCCTCCAGCCGGGGCAGCTTCATGCGCCCAAGAGCACTGCCAGGTCGACGAGGCGGTTCGAGTAGCCCCACTCGTTGTCGTACCAGCCGAGCACCTTGACGAGGCTGCCCATCGCCATCGTCAACGGGGAGTCGAACGTGCAGCTGGCCGGCGAGCCGACGATGTCGGACGACACGATGGGGTCGACGCTGTAGGTGAGTACGTTGGCGAGCGGCCCGGAGGCGGCGGCCGCCTGGAACGCGTCGTTGACCTCGGCGACGGTGACCTCGCGGCCGAGGACCCCGGTGAAGTCGGTGATGGAGCCGTCGGGCACGGGCACGCGCAGCGCCGTCCCGTCGAGGCGGCCCTTCATCGACTCGAGGACGAGCGACGTGGCGCGCGCCGCACCGGTGGACGCCGGGACGATGTTGACGGCGGCGGCGCGGGCACGGCGGAGGTCCTTGTGGACGAGGTCGAGCAGGTTCTGGTCGTTGGTGTACGCGTGCACGGTCGTCATGAGGCCCTTCTCCACACCGAAGGCGTCGTCGAGGACCTTGATCATGGGGACGAAGCAGTTCGTGGTGCAGCTGGCGTTCGACACCACGTTGTGGCGGGCCTTGTCGTAGTCCTGGTCGTTGACCCCGATGACGAACGTGGCGTCGACGTTGGTGGCGGGCGCGGAGATGATGACCTTCCTGGCGCCCCCGTCGATGTGGGCCTTGGCCTTCTCGCCGTCGGTGAACACGCCCGTGGACTCGATCACCACGTCCGCCCCGACGTCGCCCCACGGGATGGCCTTGGGGTCACGCTCAGAGAAGACGCGGAACGCCCTGCCTCCCACCGAGATCCCGTCGCTCGTCGCCTTCACCTCACCCGGGAGCGTCCCATGGGTCGAGTCGTACTTGAGCAGGTGGGCATTGGTCTCGGCCGGTACGAGGTCGTTGACCGCGACGATCTCGACGTCGGCGCCGCTCTTCAGCGCGGCCCGGTAGAAATTCCGCCCGATCCGTCCAAATCCGTTGATGCCCACTCGAACCGTCACCGCGACCTCCTCAGGTGCGCCCGGTCCGGGTCGACGGGGTACCGGGCATGTTCTCCCACCCATTCAACACCACGTCTGCGGAGGCCCCGGTCTGGCTCAGCCACCACCAACCGGGCGAGCTCGACCGCTGCGTCGTCGTCGCCGGGAGGCCGGTGTGCCGCCGTTGCCTGGTGCTGTGGCCGCTCACGTTCGTGGCCTTTGTCCTTGCCGCCGCCAATGCCGTGTGGCCGGCGAGTGCCGACGACCTCCTCCTCGTCGTGTTGCCGCTCCCGGCCGTCGCCGAGTGGGTGCTCGAGCACGCCGGCCGCTGGGGGTACCGGGCGGCGCGCCAGGTGGCGCTCAGCGTCCCGCTCGCTGCGGCGCTTGGGGTCGGGTTGGACCGCTATGTCCATCGCCCCGGCGACACCCTGTTCTGGTCGGTGGTCGTCGTGTACGGGGGCGTGTGCGCGGGCGCCGCGCTGCTCGCCGCCCGCCGCCGCTGAAGCTCGACTCGGCGGGCCGGTTGCCGATGGAGGGGCATGCCGGTCGATGAGCCCATGGGCGGGGCGCCTACGACGGCCCGGCGCGAGCCGGGCTGGTACGACGACCCCTGGAACGCCGCGAACATCCGCCGCTGGGACGGCGCCGAGTGGACCGGTGAGACGGCCCCGAAGCCAGCGGCCGCGCCGGCCCCGGCCCCCGGCGCGCCCGTCGCCCCCAAACCGCCCCGTACTCGCCGCCGCGTGAACCCGCTCGTGGCCGGCGGCGTCGTGGCTGCCGTCGCCGTCGTCGGCGCCGTCGTCGTGATGTCGGGCCACAGCGGCACCTCCTCGCCCACCGCGACGACCGAGGCACCGGCCACCGTCCCGACCACCGCAGCGCCGGCCGGGCTCTCGTCCTCGGTCCTCACCGCCGCAGACCTCGGCGGCGGGTGGACGGGCATCGAGTCGCGGCCGCTCACGCCCACCGAGTTCCAGCAGGGCCCGTGCGCCAACGGCGCGTGGGCGCACAACACCGCCGGGTACCTGAGCAGCTTCGTCAAGGGCGCCAGCGCGGCGACCGCGCACGGGTCGGTCATCGCCAAGGTGACGCAGGCACCGAGCCTCGCCGTCGTGAACGATCAGCAGGCCGCCGTCAACGCGCCCGCCTACGGCGCGTGCCTCCAGCAACGCGTCGTCGGTGAGGTCCGCAGCCAGTTGCCTGCGGGTTCGGGGCAGGCCGTCGCCAGCGCGACGACGACGCCGTTCACCGTGCAGCTGCCCATCCCGGCTCGCGCGTTCGTCGTGAGCGTGGTCGTGTCCCGCCCTGGTGGCGCCGTGCGTGTGGTGACGGTGAACACGGTGGCCATGTTCAGCGGGCGCTACGCGGCCACCGTCGAGGTGTCGTGGAGCAGCGACGCGCCGCTCGGCGGGCAGATCGTCCAGCAGCAGGCCGCGTACGAAGCCGCGCACATCCAGGCACTGACCGCGGCCTGACCGTTCGCGCCCGCCACGAGCGACCCCGCGTCAGCGCTCGATGTCGCGGTGGAAGACGCTGAGGCTGTACCCGTCGGCGCGGAGGCGTGACGCCAGCTCCTCGACGAGGGCGACGGAGCGGTGGCGGCCCCCGGTGCAGCCGATGGCGATGGCCAGGTACGACTTCCCCTCGGACAGGAACTGCGGCAGGAGGAACCGGAGCAGCTCGGCGACGCGGTCGATGAACTCGGCGGTCTCCGGCCGCCGCCACAGGTAGGCCTTGACGCGATCGTCCAGCCCGGTCAGGTCCCGGAGCTCGGCGACCCAGTGCGGGTTGGGCAGGAAGCGGCAGTCGAGCACCACATCGGCGTCGAGGGGCAGCCCGTGCTTGTAGCCGAAGCTGATCAACGACGTCTGCATCGCCGATGGTTCCTCGGCGTGGGCGAAGAGCTGGGCGATGCGGCGGCGCAGCTCGTTCTCGTTGAGGTCAGATGTGTCGAGGACGATGTCCGCGGAGGCGCGGATGGGCTCGAGCAATTCGCGCTCACGCAGGATGGCGCCCTCGACCAGCGCGCCGGCGAGGGGATGGCGATGGCGCGTGCCCTCGAAGCGGCGGACGAGGACGTCGTCGGACGCGTCGAGGAACAGGATGCGGACGCGGTGGCCATCGGCGCGCAGCCGTTCGATGCCAGGGCCGATCTCCTCGGCGAACGCACCGGTCCCCGCCACGAACGCCACGCGGTCGGTCGACAACGGCTCGGTCGTGACCAGGCGGGCGACCTCGGCGAACATGGCCGGAGGCATGTTGTCGACGCGGAACCAGCCGAGGTCCTCCATGGCCCGCGCCGCGGTCGACCGCCCCGCGCCCGACACCCCGGTGACGATCAGGAACTCGGTCACCGCTTCTCCGCGCGCATGAGCAACAGGCGGGGGATGGTGGCCGCGAACTCGTACTCCTCGGCGCGCGCGAGGAAGCCGCTGGGCGGGGCGGGCTCGTCCATGTGGGTGATCACCAGCCCGTGGTCGGCCATGGCGTTGACATAGCGCGACAGCGGGCGGTGCACAAAGGGCAGCACGACGCCCTTGTCGACCTCTTCCATCGTCGTGTCCTCGACGAGGTACGGGCCGATGCGCCAGTACTGCTCCATGAGGATGTGGTCGTCGATCCACCCGCTGCCGGGCGCTTGGAGGAGCGGGTGGTTGAGGAGGAAGACGAACCGGCCGCCGGGCTCCAGCACGCGCGCCACCTCGGCGATCGCCGCGTCTGCGTCGGTGATGTGCTCGAAGACGAGGCAGGCGACGGCCGCGTCAAAGCTTGCTGCGGGGAACGGGAGCCGGAGTGCGGAGGCTGCCGCGTACACCGCACCGCCGTCCCGGTCGACGGCTGCGGTGAGTTGCGCCCACGTCGGGTCGATCCCGATCGATCGCGCCCCGAGCCGCGCCGCCAGGCGGCTGATCTGGCCCTCGCCGCAGCCCACGTCGAGGACCCTGCGGGCGCCGGCGAGGTGCTCGGCGGCGAGGGGCAGGATCTGCTCCTCGTACTCGGGGTCGGCGCCGTCGGTGAACTCCCGCTGCCACCACTCCGCCGTCTGCTCCCAGTGGTCGCCGATCGCCGGTTCCGGGGCCACCCGTCGAGCGTACGTGCTGGCGTCGCCCGCGCCCGCCCTGGTTACCCGGGGCCGCCCGCGCAGTGCGCCGGCGCCGCCGGATCGAGGTCGAAGACGCGGTACCCGGGACCACTCAGGGTCTGCGGGTACGGGCCGAGCGCGGCGGCGAGGTCCGGCTCGGCTTGCAGCATGACCTCGTCGGTCACGATCACGTAGCGCGAGCCAGCCGTGCGCAACCGGGCCAGCTCGGCGGTTGCGGGCGGCTCCTTCTCGCCGTGGAGCGCGGCAAACGCGATGTCGCCGGGGCTCGGCCATGCCGTCCCCGCCATGTCCCCGTGGTACTCGAGCGGCATCCCATAGGCGGCGTCGACGAAGACGGCGCGCTCAGGGTGGCAGAGGGCGGCGCCCACCGTGCGCGCCGCGGCAACCTCCTCGCGGCCCCTCGCCGGGGAGGGCAGGCGGTCCTGCGTGACGACGATCACGGCCGCGAGGCCGAGTGCCGCAACGGCGAGGCACCGCTGCCCGACGGGGCTGAAGCCGCGGCCGCCTACCCAGCGCGACACCCGCTCGACCGCACACGCCGCCGCGAGGGCAACAAAGGGAATGAACGGGAGCTGGTAGTAGCTGTGCGTCGCGACCTTGAAGTCGAACGCGATGGCGAACACGCCGAAGGCGGCGGCGGACCACAGGAGCAGGGCTCGCATCCGGCCTCTGGAGAGGAGAAGGCCCGCCGCGGCACCGACGAGGACGAACGGACCGAACACCCCCGACAGGAGGGCGCCCAGGTGCCGCCAATATGCGGTCGTCACGAGGTAGTGGGCGATGAAGTAGGTACTGATCCGCTGCGCGACGCTCAGCTTCGAGAAGGAGACGAACATCGACCAGACCGCGGCGGGGACGACGGCGGCAGCGAGCCAGACGGCCTGTGCCGGTCGCAGCATCGCGCGGGCGCTGCGCCTCCCCGCCGGCATCGCGCCAGCAGCGACATGCCCGGCGATGACGAACGGAGCGAAGTCCGCTTTGAGGATGATGGCCAGCCCGGCGCCCGTTGCAGCGGCGGCGAAGCGCCGCGGCGTCGGCTGCTCGGCCCACCGGAACGACAGCAGCACGGCGAGCAGCATCGCGGCGACCGCGAGCGGGTCGGGCTGGAAGCTACGGGTTGCGAGGACGGCGAACGGCAGGAGCTCGAAGATCCCGACCGCCGTCAGCGCGCCGAGCGGGCCGAGGAGGCGCCGGCCGATCGCCCACAGCGCGACGCCGGCGAGCGCCCATGCGAGCACGCTGACCAGCCGCGGGAACACGAGGGTCTCGTGGCCCAACGCCAGGTCGACGGCGACCGTCATCGATTCCAGAACGGGGGGCTCGATCACAGGGGGCCGATCGAGCGAGGCGATCACCCGATCGGCGTGCGAAGTGTGCGGCGACAGGTCGGCGTAGTAGCTGTGCGCGAGGAGCGCGCCGTTGTACTGCCTGGTGATGTGGAAGTCGGTCGGAGGGTTCCGGAGGCTGCCCACCCGCAGGGCGACCGCCACGACCAGGACCGCTCCCACGGCGAGCAGGGGCCATGGCCGCCTGGCCCACTCCGGTACGGCGAAGCGCGCCTGGACGGGCGCCGCAGTGGCGGGCGCCGCAACGGCCATGCCTGCCCATCGACCCCTGTTCTCGTCGCTTGAGCCGCCGCGTCAGAGCGCTCGACCAAACGTGGCGCCCGCCTGAGAGACGGGCGCATCGCCTCGGCTTGCCCTGGGCAGGCAGCCGACGAAGGCGATCGCGTACAACGGGAGGAGGGGCCTGGAAAACGCCCACCAGTCCGCCCACACCTTGGGGCCGAGCACGGCGGCGAGGGCGAGGTAACCGAACAGGATGACCTGCCACATCGCAGGGAGGCGGTGCCAACCGCGGAGCACCAGCGCGACGCCCACGGCAGCAACGAGCGCATCCGCGGGGCTCCAATGAGCGACGCCGGCCAACGTCGTCCACGGTGCAGCAAGACGGCCCCTCGCTGCCGACGAGGGGAAGTAGCCAACGCGCAGGCGAACGACGACGTCCCACGCGGCGAGGGCGGCCATCGGGACCAGGAGGATCAACCGGGCCCTCCGGCGCCGCAGCTCGACGAGCGCGATCGCCAGGGGCACGATGAGCAGCGTCTCCCGGGCGAGGGCGCCGGCCGTCATGGCGGCGATCCCGAGCCGGCGCCACTCTCGCTCGTCGCGTCCCCACAGCACGGCCCCGCCGAGGGCGAGCGCGGTGCCGAGCGCCTCCGGGCCGGTCGACCCGAGAAGGGCGAGTGAGCCGGGCAGCAGGACCGCGACGACCCCGAGGTCAGGGCGGCGGCCGACGGACACGGCCACGACCGCAACCGCGGCGGCGAGCGCCATGGCACCGAGGACGGTGAGGAGGAGCAGCGCCGGCGCCACCGCCCGCGGCCGCCCCAACGACACGGCCCAACCGAGCCACCCGAACAGCGGGCGCGCCGCCCGATAGGCCGCCTCCTGTGCAGGCCGCTCGTGCGCGCCCGTCGCAGAGAACACGCCGGGCCTCGATAGGAGCGGGTCCTGGGCAAGCGCGCCGAAGGCCTGGCCGTCCCCCTCGATGAGCATCGCCTCTGCCCGCGTCCGCGGCGGGTCGTACAGCGAGACGTACGGATGGCCGTCGACACGGACGTCCCTCGTCGCCCACCGAGCGGTGACGGCAACGGTGGCGATGAGGCCGGCCAGGACGGCCACCACGACGAGTTGCATGGCGGGCGTCAGCGACGTCTCGCCCGACAACGCCGGAGGCCGCCCGGCGCTCCCCACTAAGCCGTCCTATCGGACGATTGAGGCAGGACCTGAAACCGGCGGCGTCAGCTGGAGCCGTGGATCCGCTGGAAGACCGCATCGGCGACGGCGTCGGGCAGCCAACTGAGCCCGCGGAGGGTCTCGAGGCTGGCGCCCTTCACCGCCGTGACCCCGCCGAGCTCTTTGATGAGGCGCCTCTTGCGCACGTCCCCGAGCCCCGGGATGTCGTCGAGCACGGACTTCGTCATCCGCTTCTCCCGGAGCGAACGGTGGTACGCGTTCGCGAACCGGTGGGCTTCGTCCCGGACCGTCTGGAGCAGGTAGAGCGCCTCCGACGTCCGGGGGATACGGACCGGCTCGTCATGGCCCGGGACGTAGACCTCCTCGAACTGTTTGGCCAGGCCCGCCACAGGGATCTCCCCGTCCAGGCCGAGTTCCTCGACCACCTTCACGGCCACGTTCAGCTGGCCTTTCCCGCCGTCCACGAGCAGGAGCTGCGGGGGGTAGGCGAACTTGCGCCGGCGCTCCCCCACGGGCAGCTCCCGTTCGTTGAGCAAGGCGGTCAGGCGCCGCGTGAGCACCTCCTCCATGGCGGCATAGTCGTCGTTGCCCGGCACGCCACGGACCTTGAAGCGGCGGTACTCGCGTGGGTTCTTCAACCCGTCCTCGAGGACGACCATCGAGCCGACGTAGTCGGTCCCCTGGAGGTGCGCCATGTCGTAGCACTCGATCCGCAGCGGGGCCTCGGGGAGGTCGAGTGCCTCCTGCAGCGCGTTGAGGGCACGAGCGCGGGCGTTGTGGTCGGACGCCCGCCGCAACCGGTGCCGGGTGAACTCCTCCTTGGCGTTCGCCGTGACCGTCTCCTGGAGGCGGCGCTTGTCGCCGCGCCGCGGCATCCTGACGGTGACCCTCGACCCCCGGAGCGTGCCGAGCCAGGCCTCGAGCGCGGCGAGCTCCTCTGGGTCGGGCTCGGCGGGGACGAGGACCTCACGCGGCACCCCGAGGGGTGCCTCGCCGTACAGCCGGGTGACCAGCTCGGTCGTGAACGCCCCGGGTGACAGGTCCTCCACCTTGTCGACGATGATCCCCCGCCGGCCCACGACGCGGCCGCGCCGGACGTAGAAGACCTGCACGGCGGCGTCGAGCTCGTCTTCGACGAGACCGATGACGTCGAGGTCCTCGGGGCGCTCGGTCACCATCTGCTGGCGCTCGATGGCGCGCCGCACGGCGCCGAGCCGGTCGCGCACCCGGGCGGCCCGCTCGAACTCGAGCCGGTCGGAGGCATCGAACATCTCGCGTTCGAGCCGCTTCACGATGGGGTCCGTGTCGCCGTCCAGGAAGGCGCACAGCTCGTCGACGTGGAGGTCGTAGGCCGCCTTTTCGATGGCGCCGACGCATGGGCCGGAGCACTTCTCGATGTCGTAGAGGAGGCACGGCCTGCCCAGCCGCTGGTGGCGGCTGAACTTGTTGTCCGAGCACGTCCGGACGGGGAACGTCCGCAGGAGCTGGTCGAGCGTGTCGCGGATCGCCCAGGCATGGGCGTAGGGACCGAAGTAGCGGGTCCCCTTGTCCTTGGTCCCGCGCCTGACCATCGCCCGCGGCCATTCGTCGGACAACGTGACGGCGAGGAACGGATAGCTCTTGTCGTCCCGGAGACGGATGTTGAAGCGCGGCCGGTGCTGCTTGATCAGGTTGTACTCGAGGAAGAACGCCTCGATCTCGTTGCGGACCTCGATCCACTCGACCGTCGACGCGGCGGCGACCATCTGCGCAGTCTTGGGGTGGAGGAGCTCGGGGTTGCCGAAGTAGGAGTTGAGGCGCGACCGGAGGCTCTTGGCCTTGCCGACGTAGATGACCCGGCCGTCGGCATCCTTGAACTGGTACGAGCCGGGCGCGTCGGGGATCGTGCCGGGAGAGGGGCGCTCGACCATCGCCCTCCCATTGTCCCTCCGCCACGGCCGGCCGGTTTGCAGTTACGGTCCACCGCCCTCGTGCCGATCTTGTTTCGGTGGGGGGTCCCATGGCACGACAGCTGGGACGGCGCCCAGCGCTCGACGGCGTCCGGGCCATCGCGGTCCTCGGGGTCGTCGGCCAGCACTACTTCGGGGGGGTCCTGCCAGGCGGCGCCGTCGGCGTCACCGTGTTCTTCGTCCTGAGCGGCTTCCTGATCACCACGCTCCTGCTCGAGGAGTGGGACCGGCACGGCACCGTCTCCCTGGGGCGGTTCTGGGCTCGGCGCGGACTCCGGCTCATCCCGGCGCTGCTGCTGCTCCTCGCCGTCGACCTGGCGGTCCACCTCGCCATCGACGGCTGGGCCGGCCCCGGCAAGGGTTGGGCGGCGCTCTGGGGCCCTCTGTCCTACGTCTACAACTGGATGCTCGTCACAGGCCGCCGCCCGAACGAGCTCACCCCGCTGTGGTCGCTGTCGGTCGAGGAACAGTTCTACGTCGCCTGGCCACTGCTCCTGCTCGCGCTCCTGGCGCTGGGCCTCAGGGGCCGTCGGTTGGCCGCCGCCGTGTCGGTGCTCGCCGTGGCCGCGCTGGGCTGGCAGCTGCGGTCGTGGGCGGCGGTGGGCGCGTACCCCCGCCTGTACTACGGCACGGATATGCGCGCGTACCAGCTGCTCACGGGATGCGCCCTGGCGTGCCTGTGGAGGACGGGCGCCCTCGACCGCGTGTGCGCCTCGCGCGTCGCGGCGCCGGCGAGCTGGGCCGCGGGAGGAGCCCTCGCTGCTGCCGCCGTGCTCACCCCCGGCGCCCGCGTGATCACCCCCCTCGGGAGCCTCCTCACAGGTGCGTCCGCGGTCGTCGTCCTGGCGAGCGTCGAGAGCCGGGGCACGGCGGAGGCGCGCCTCGGGCGGGGTCCCCTCGCGGCCATCGGGCGCATGTCCTACGGCATCTACCTGTGGAACTTCTTCTTCGTGGACATCACCGGTTGGCGCCCGGGGTACCGGGCGATCGACCTGGTGTTGGCGTTCCTCGTGCCGTACCTCTCGTTCCGCCTCATCGAGGAGCCCTGCCGGCGGATGAAAGAGCGGTGGTCGGAGCAGCCTGCCACGGCCGAGGACGGCGTGCTGGTCGCAGTCGCCGCGCCCTGACCAGCCACGCCCAGCAGCCCGCGGCGTGAGGAGTACAGTGACACTGCCGGCCTGGTATCCGGCACATCACGTTCCGAGGGCCGACATCCCCGCGGATGGGCGACCAGGCTGTCCCCGCCGGCCCCGATCGGAACGCCACATCTCCCTGGAGGGCCAGTGATCCGGCTCCAACGCCCGCTCCCCGAGCGGTACACCGCTGCAGTGGCTGACGACCTCGCCGCCCGGATCGGTGCTGCCAAGGCCGCGCTTGGAGCGCGCCTGATGGTGCTCGGGCACCACTATCAGCGCGAAGAGGTGATGCGGTGGGCTGACTGCCGCGGCGACTCCTTCGGGCTCTCGAGGCTGGCCGCCGCCAACACGACGGCCGAGTTCATCGTCTTCTGCGGCGTGCACTTCATGGCGGAGTCCGCTGACATCCTCACCGGCGACCACCAACAGGTGATCCTCCCCGACCTCAACGCCGGCTGCTCGATGGCCGACATGGCGGACATCGACTCCGTTGAGGAGGCATGGGCGGCCATCGCTTCTGTCGCCGACCTCTCGCGGGTCGTGCCGATCACGTACATGAACTCCTCGGCAGCGCTCAAGGCGTTCGTCGGGCGCAACGGAGGGGCGGTGTGCACGTCATCGAACGCCCGAGCCGTCATCAGGTGGGCCCTCGGCCGGGGAGACCAACTGCTGTTCTTCCCGGACCAGCACCTGGGGCGCAACACGGCGCGCCAGTTGGGCTACGACGACGCCTCGATGCGCGTCTGGGACCCCAGAGCGGACGCCGGAGGGCTCTCCGACGCCGAGATCAAGTCCACAACATTCCTGTTGTGGCGTGGCCACTGCTCCGTGCACCAGCGCTTCAAGCCCTCCCACATACGGGCGTTCCGTGCTGAGCACCCGCGCGGGATCGTCGTGGTCCACCCCGAATGCGCCCACGAGACAGTCGCCCTCGCCGACCAGGTCGGGTCGACCGACTTCATCATCAAGGCGGTCGACGCCGCCGCACCGGGATCCGTGATCGGGGTCGGGACGGAGATCCACCTGGTTCAGAGGCTGGCAGCGGAACACGCGGACAAGACGGTGGTGTCCTTGGACCCTCTCATCTGCCCGTGCTCGACGATGTTCCGGATCGACGCCGCGCACCTCTGCTGGGTCCTCGAGGGCCTCGTCGAAGGCGAAGTGCGCAACCGGATCTCTGTTGAGCCGGCCACGGCACGATGGGCCCGGTTAGCCCTGGAGCGCATGCTCGAGATCACCTGACCGTGAGTAGTCCCGGCCGGGGACCGACGGTCGGCGACCAGGATCAACTCCGGGGCGAATGTGCCGACTACGCAACCCGTATGCCGTGCCGCGTTCGTGGTGGCGAGCGAGCCTACCGAGACGGGGGCCATGCGGACCTTCTGCCAGCCCGCCTTCCTGCCCGAGCCTGGGTCCCCAAGGGCTCTGACTGCCCGCACCGATCGGCGCCGATCGCGAGGCGTCCAAAGGGCCTCCGATGAACGCCGAGGTCGCCGTCGGTCCCGCGCGCGCCGATCGGCCACAGACGCGGCAGCCCTCCGCAGAGGAGTTCGCGCAGTTCATTGACGAAGGGTACGGACGGATCCTCGATCTCGCGACGACGCGGTACAGCTTCGAGCCGTACGGCACGGCCGCCGAGCGGCCTCACGCGCTCTGGCGGCACGACGTCGATATGTCGGTTCACCGTGCGGTTGCCATGGCTGATGCCGAGGCATCCCGTGGCCTCGCTGCGACGTACTTCTTCCGCTGCCGGAGCGACTTCTACAACGTATTCGAGCCGACCATCGCGCGCCTCGTGCGCCGAATTGGCGAGATGGGCCACGCGATCGGACTGCACTTCGAGGCCGACGCACCATGCGAATCGATCGATTCGCTCGAGGCCCAGCTGGACGAGCAACGCGTGCTTCTCGAGACCGTGACACGGACTACCGTCACTGTCTTCTCGTTCCACAATCCAGAGGTGACCGGCCTGCTCGCCATGGATGCCGAGCAGTATGCCGGCATGCGTAACACATACGCGGCGTCGCTACGGCGAGACTACACCTATGTGTCGGACTCCAACGGCTACTGGCGGTTCACTCCGCTCGAGCACGTCCTCCGGAGTCCGTCGCTCACACGCATCCACGTTCTCACTCATCCGGAATGGTGGACACCGCACCCCATGGCGCCCCGCGACCGGATCGTTCGTTGCGTCGATGGCCGGGCGAGGGCAGTACTGCACGACTACGACGACGTCCTGCGCCGGAGCGGCCGCCTGAACATAACGGGTGCGCGCTCTTGAACCGGCCCGCCTTGGCCCTGGCGGGCTGCACGACCATCGGGCAGCGGTTGCTCGAACACCTGCCGCCGCAGGGGTTCGCCATCGATGCTGTGATCTGTCCTTCACCCGAGATGGCCCAACGGCTCAATATTTCCGGGTATGTCGACCTCGCACCGCTCGCACGTGGGCACGGGATAGAGGTGTACAGGCCGGAGAAGTACACGCTGAAGCATGCTAATGATCTTGAGTTCTTCGCGTCACAGAAGTTCGATGTCCTGCTCCCTGGCGGCTGGCAACGGCTCATCCCCGATGAGGTCCTCGCCACCTTCGCAGTCGGCTCCCTCGGCGTCCACGGCAGCAGCGACCGGCTGCCAAAGGGCCGCGGTCGCTCGCCTCTGAACTGGTCGCTAATCGAGGGACGCCGACGCTGCGTCCTTCATCTCTTCATCATGAAACCGGGTATCGACGACGGCGATATCATCGATGAGGAGTGGTTCGACATCACTCCGTTCGACACGATCGCAACGCTCTACTTGAAGAACGCGATCGTGACCGAGCGCATGCTGGCACGCCGCCTCCCCGAGCTGCTTGCCGGTACCGCCGTCGTTCACCAGCAAGTCGGTACACCCTCGTACTACGCCAAGCGCACTCCCGCAGACGGCGCGATCGACTGGGACGAGATGGACGTTTGGCAGGTCTACAACATGGTACGCGCGCTGACGCGGCCATACCCTGGTGCCTTCGCTCAGCTGGACGGCGAGAGGACCACCATCTGGGACGCATGTGTGTTCGACACTCGGATCACCTACCCGAGCGCGGGGTACGGTGACACCGTCGAACGCAGCGGAGAGGGCCTCGTCGTGAACTGCCGCGGAGGCCTCCTCCTGATCAAGAGCTGGGAGCCTCGTTCGGCTGACGTGTAGGCGCTGGGGCGGAAGCAGACAGGGCGACCCACCGTTAGGCGAAGGGCTATGGTCCCATCCGGTCTTTCGGCGAGCAGTGAACGATGCGAACGTCGTTGCCGCTTCCCTCAACTCGCCCGACGACCCGGATGGGCGACCCCGCGACGACGCTCCTCGGCTCGACGTCTCGGTTGACGAAGCTGTTGGCGCCGACGACGCAATGGTCTCCGATACGAACGTCGGCGATCACGACCGTCTGACTACCGATGTAAGTGCAATCCCCCACACTCACGCGCCCAGTCCGACGCGGACGAAGTCCTCCTGAGAGCGCCCATTCCACAGTATCGTGAGTGAAGAGGTGCACCCCAGACGAGATCGAACAGTGAGCACCGATCCGTATACCGCCTCCACTGCCGTCGAGGATCACGTACGGGCCGATCCACGTGCTCTGTCCGACCTCGACCTCACCGAACACGCAGGCGCTGTCATAGATGCTGACGCCGTCGGCGAACCCGAGTGACCGTGCCCGCTCCCACCGGTCAAATAGAGCGTCCGCGAAGGGCAGGCTCCTGTCCCACTGTGTGCGGAGTTCCTCATCAGTGACGCGGCGTAGCGCTCGCAGGCGTTGCGAAAGTTCCTCAGTCTCCATCCCGGCCCCCCGACAGGAACGTCCGTGCCCAATGCTCCAGAGACAGGAGCGACCACACGAGAAGGCGCCTATTCTGCCGTCCGGTGATGTGGTCTTCGACCGCGGCTTGGACTGCCTTGCGGTCGAGGAACTCGTACAGCATGGCGTTGTCGCGCATCAGCGTCCTCTCCAGGTAGCGGACGCTCTCGCCCCGGAACCAGCTTGCGTCCGGCGCGGAGAAGCCTTGTTTCTCGCGGTCTACAACATCAGGCGGGCAGTGGAGCTTCATCGCGTCCCGGAGGACCCGCTTGCCGTCCCTTCGCCGCATCTCAGTTCGCATCGATCTCGACGACGCGGTGTTCTCGTCAATCGTTTCTGCAGTGTGTCTCGCGACCTTGAGTTCGGACGGCAGGGTGAGCGCGAAGTCGACCAGGTCGTTATCGAGGAGCGGGACCCGGTTCTCCAGCCCATGGGCCATCGACAGCTTGTCTTCCATCACCAGAAGCCCGTGCAGGAACGACTTCAACTCGAAGTACAGCGACGCGTTCAGCGCTGCGTCCGGGGTGCCCATGGCCGGTCCTTTGGCCAAGATCCCGCGAAACACATCACGCCCTGACGGCAACGCCCCACCACCAAACAAGGGGCTCGCGATGCGGTCCAATTCGTCATCGCGAAGAAGCCGTTGCCACCGCCAGAAGTAGGCGTCGACGAGATCGTCCAGCGTATTCACCGGCTCCCGGCAGTAGCGCCAGGGGTAGCCACCAAAGAGCTCGTCGCCACCGACGCCGGACAAAACGACCTTGCCGAACTTGGACGCCAGCTGCGCGGCATAGAAGTTCGGGTAGCTCTGGCCCACCCTCGGCTCCTCGAGATGCCACGCGAGTCGCGGCATCGCGCGCTCCATATCGCCGGCCTTGAGGACCATCTCGTAATGCTCGGTCTTGCAGATGTACGACAGCTGCTCCGCTGCCGCCCGTTCATCGAAGGCGATCTCCATCCCGGACGCCGAGTTGAGGTCGAACCCGACCGTGATGGTGGTGAGAATTGGGACTTGCGAGCTCGCGAACGCGACGATCGCCCCAGAGTCGATCCCACCCGAGAGATAGGCGGTGATCGGGACGTCGGCCACAAGCTGGCGAGTGACCGCCTGCCGGACGAGCCGCGCCACCTCGACAGCGGCCTCCCTCGGGTCAGGAGCCGGCTCGGCTGTGACGAACTGGAAGTCCCAGTAGGTGCGGGGAATCACGACGCCGCCTTGCCTGGCCTCGAGCGTGCTCCCGGGTGGCAACATCCTGACACCGTCGAACAGCGTCCTGTCGCTCAGGATGTTCTGAAACGTGAGGTACTCGACGAGCGCCTCTGGATCGAGAGACGTGCGGCATGCCGGGTGGCACAGCACCGCTTTCGCCTCTGACGCGAACAGCAACGTCTGCCCGCACTGCGCGTAGTAGAGGGGCTTGATTCCGTACCTGTCCCGGACCAAGAGTAGAGACTTCGTCGTTGCGTCCCAAAGCGCGTACGCGAACATGCCATTGAAGCGCTCAGGAGCAGCGGTGCCCCACTGTGCGTGTGCGAGGAGCACCACCTCCGTGTCCGTACGTGATCGAAAGCGGTGCCCAAGCGCCTCAAGCTGAGCTCGCAGCTCTTGGAAGTTGAAGATCTCGCCGTTGTAGACGATGGCGTAGCGCCCATCGGGCGTGACCATGGGCTGGTGACCGGCTGCCGAGAGATCGATGACCGCGAGCCGCTTGTGGCCGAGCGCGACGGGTCCCTCGCAGAGGTAGCCGTCGCCGTCCGGGCCACGGTGAGCGAGCGTCTCCGTCATCCGACGAGCGATGATCGCCGAAGCGGGGACTCCGTCCAGTTCGAACATTCCCGCGATGCCGCACATCAGCTGTACCGCTTACAACTCTGGCTGTGGATGGCGGGCATCTTGGCGGCGGCTCAGAGCCGATGAAGCACTTCGGATACGGCTTCGAGATCGCTCTCGGTGATCCGGTTGTGGAGTGGAAGGGCGATCGACTGGCGCCCGAGCATTGAGGCATGCGGGAACGTTCCCGCACGGAGGCCCACCCGATCCCTGTAGAGACCGAGCTCCGGCGGTACATGGGTGCCCGGCCGCGATGCGATGCCGGCCTGGTGGAGCGCCTCCATCACCCGTTGGCGGTCCCGTCCATCGCGGATAACGGCCACATAGGACTGCCACGCGTGACAGTACCCGTCGGGGACTTTCGGCAGCTGAAGCCAGTCGAGGTCGCCGAGCGCAGACGCGTACCACTTCGCCCAGCGCTGCCGTTCCTCGATGAAGGCATCGAGCTTCGCGAGCTGAACCAGGCCGACAGCGGCCTGCATGTCGGTCATCCGGTAGTTGAAGCCGACCTCGTCGAAGTCCGGCATCAGGTACGGGGCAGAGCCCGCGTGGCGCATCTCCTCTGAGACGGCTGCGCCGTGGTTCCGGAGGCACGTGGCGCGGTCGGCAAGGAGGTCGTTATCGGTAGTGAGCATCCCCCCCTCACCGGTGGTGATGACCTTACGAGGGTGGAATGAGAAGACACCCACGGCCCCGAGGCTCCCAGCGGGTCGTCCAAGGTAACTGGCTCCCGCGGCGCATGCCGCGTCCTCGATCACCAGGACATCGCCACAGGCCGAGCGAATCGCGTCGATATCAGCGCAGAGGCCGAACAAGTGCACGGGGATGACGGCGCGAGTTCGGCTTGTCACCGCTGCCCGTACGCCGGCGGCGTCGAGGTTGTAGCTCATGGGGTCGACGTCAACGAAGACCGGCTTCGCTCCGCAGTACAGCACCACATTCGCGGTTGCAACCCAGGTAAACGCCGGCACGATGACCTCGTCCCCAGGGCCGATGCCCACTGCGGCGAGCGCAAGGTGCAGCCCCGTCGTGCATGACGTGGTGGCGACCGACCGACGAACCCCATGACGCCTACTGAAGGCTCTTTCGAAGTCAGCCACCATCGGGCCTGTTGTCAGCCAGCCCGCCTCGAGCGGCGCCTTGATCGCCTCCCACTCATCCTGGCCCACGCTCGGGCTCGCGATCTCGACTCGACGAGCGCCGACCGTGCTCATACGAGCGCCGCCTCGACCACGAAGCGGTCTTGCTCCTTCTTCGCTCGACGCCAATCAATGAGGTGGCGGAGGCCGTCCTCGAGACGGACCGTCGCTTCGAACCCGAGCTCTGCCCGAGCTCGAGCCGTGCTGCCGATGCGGCTCCGCACGAAGGTAAGGCCCTCCGGCTCGAACTCGATTGCGCAGTCCGAGCCTGTCAGCTCAAGTAGCAGCTCAGCCACCTCGAGCACGGTGGTCCGGACGCCCGTACCGACATTGTAGTAGCGATCGCTCGAGTCCGCCGCCATGGCGAGGACGTTCGCACGCGCGCAATCACCCACGTAGACGAAGTCATATGCCTGCGATCCATCACCGAAGACCTTGATCGGGCGCCCCTCGTCGATGCAATCGAGCATCTTCATGATCACAGCGATATAGGCCCCGCGGTAGTCCTGCCGCGGGCCATAGACGTTCATGTACCGAAGTCCGACGTATGGCAGGCCGTAACGATGGTGAAGGGCGCGGGCCATAGCTTCGCCGGCAATCTTCGTCGCACCGTAAAAGTTCTTGTTGTTGAACGGGTGGTCCTCGGTCATCGGCTCCTCGACTGCGTCGCCGTATACGGACGCGGACGATGAGTAGACGAGACGCTGTACGCCGGCAGCGAGACATGCCTCGAAGACATTGAATGTCCCGCGGACGTTGACGTCGAAGGCCGCTCGGGGGTATTCATGGCATTGAAGCAGCCACAGGGCGGCGAAGTGGAAGACGCCATCGGCCCCCCGCAGGCAATCCAGCAAGACGTCGGACTGGCAGATGTCGCCCCCCGCCTCGAACACGGTGACTCTGCGGTCCCGGAGAGCCGTGGCGAGGTTTTCCTTCGTTCCCCGCACGAAGTTGTCGTAGACGATGACCTCGCCGACATCCTCATCCAGGAGCGCATCAACTGTGTGTGAACCGATTAGACCGGCGCCCCCGATGACGACGAACCGGCCCCCTGACAGTCTCACGATCCGTCCCCGGCACTCGTGGCCACGAGTGGTTCTATCGGCCTGAAGCTGCCCCCGGGTGAGCACATCGGACGGTTGAGGTCCGCGGGCATTACGGACAAATCCCCCACAGGTGGGCTCTACTGAGCCGAGCGGGTGCCGATAAGGACGAACGTGGTCCGCCGTCCCACGCGCAGCGCGCCGGCGCTTGATGAGGGCGCGGTGGCGTCGCCAGCCGCGGCGGTCCCAGCGGCGGCGGCACGGACGTCCCATCTTCGGCGCCTGGCCGGCGAGACGCTCATCTATGGGCTAGGTGCCGCGTTCTCTGGCCTCCTCAACCTCCTGCTGTTGCCCCTCTACGCCCACGCGTTCTCGCCAGCGGACTTCGGTCGGGTCGGGCTCGTCACCACCTTGGCAGCCCTCGTCTCGATCTTCTCCTCACTCGCGCTCGACAACTCCGCGGCGCGCTGGTACTGGGACACCGAGGACCCGGTCACCCGGCGTCAGACCATCGCGTCGTGGCTGTGGTGCCAGCTCGCGGTCTCGAGCGGCCTCGCCGCCACACTCATCCTCCTCGGCGGTCAATTCGGCAGCGTTCTGCTCGGGAAAGGCGTCGGCGTGTCGTACCTCCGCCTCGCGCTCGTCGCCGTGCCCGCCACGGCGGTACCCGCCGTCACGATCAACTGGCTCCGGCTTCAGCGCCGTGCCGTGGCAACGACCCTCTACACGCTCATCTGGGGGGTCCTCACGACCGGCTGCGTCGCCCTCCTCCTACTCGTCGCCCACCTCGGGCCGACGGGACTCTTCCTCGGTGAGCTCATCGCATCCTGCGCCATGACCCTTGGCGGTGTACTCATCCTGCGGGAGTGGGCAAACCCTCTCCTCCTCGACCGCTCGTTGCTGAGGGCGATGCTGCGTTACTCGGGCCCCCTTATACCGTCGGCGCTTGCATTCTGGGTCGTGGGTGTGTCCGACCGGTTCCTCGTCGACATCTTTCGCGGCGTGCGAGAGGTCGGGATCTACCAAATGAGTAATACCCTCGCCGCGGCAGTCGCACTCGTCACGATGGGGTTCCAACAGGCCTGGGGCCCATTCGCGTTCTCGCTCCACCGCGATGACGACGCCCGGGAGATGTACGCGGACGTATTCCTGGGGTTTGTTGTGATCGGGTGTGCGGCCGCCACGGCCGTGTCACTTCTCGCTCCCGACGTCCTGCGCATGATCGCCGCCACGCGCTACCTCAGCGCGACTTCGGGCGTCTTCCCGCTGGCTCTCGGGAACGTCATGATGGGACTGACGTACATCGCGGGGCTCGGGCCAAGCCTCCTGAAGAAGACCGGGGCAGTTGGGGCGGCGATCACGGTGGCTGCCGTGCTCAACATCGTGCTCAACCTCGCTCTCATCCCGGCACTCGGGCGCGCAGGTGCCGGCTACTCGACGCTGATCGCGGAGAGCCTGGTGCCCGTGTACCTCTTCCGGCGGTCCCAACAGCTCTACCCGGTGCCGTACCGGTTCGCCATCGGTGCTGGTGTTGTCACGTTCGCGATCGCCATCAACGGGACCGTCTCGCATCTTCAGCTCACCGACGAACCAGTCAGCGTCGTGGTGAAACTCGCCGCCCTGCTGCTGTTCGTCCCACTTGCTGGCTGGCTCCGCATCGGACGGTCGCTCCGGGGCGCGCCCCTCAGCCGAGCGGTGGCGTGAGACCCCGCGTACTCGTAGGACTGTGCGAGATCAGTGGCTACTACGGCAACCTCGCACGCGGGATGCGCGAGCTCGGTGTCGACTGCGTCGCGCTCAACCTCGGGCCGGATCCCTTTGCCTATGGGGTGGACTCAGCGCTTCCTCGATGGGTCCGGGTATGCGTGCGCCTGTACGGTTACGGGCGTGAGCGACGCTGCGTTCGTCTCAGCCTCGCTCCCTTGTTGCTGCTCCTCCGGACCGTACTTGCCGTATGGGCGACGTGTCGCTTCGACGTCTACATCCTCGGCTACCGCTCAACCTTCTTGTGGTACGCCGAGCTACCCGTGCTTCGACTGCTCCACAAGAAGATCATCTACTGCTTCCACGGTTCGGATGCGCGGCCCCCGTACCTTGACGGCTCCCTCATGGCCACCGACCGGGGCCTCTCCGTTGCCGACTGCGCTCGCCTCACCCGCAGGAGCAAGAGGTCCCTCCGGCGGATCGAACGGCATGCTGACGTCATCGTGTGCCACGCACCCTTTGCTCAACTCCTCGAACGTCCCTTCATCTCGTTCCTGACGATCGGCATCCCGATGCCCGTGTCCAGCGCGCCCAAGCGTGCCGCCGGTGGACCGGTCAGAGTTGTGCACGCGCCGTCGCACCCTGAGGCCAAGGGGACACCAGTCATCAGGGAGATCGTCGCCCGCCTCGTGTCCAGGGGCCTCCCGATCGACTACATCGAGCTGACGCAGCGCCCCAATGCTGAAGTACGCGAGACGCTGGCCGGGGCCGATGTCCTTCTCGACCAACTCTACTCTGATACGCCCATGCCGGGCCTGGCGACCGAAGCGGCAGCGGTCGGTTGTCCCACAGTCATCGGCGGCTACGAGGCGGAGGAGATCGTCCAGAGCACCGACGCCACGTCGCGACCGCCGTCCGTTTTCTGCCATCCAGACGACCTCGAGCGAGAACTCGAGCGCCTCCTCCTCGACCCCGCGGCACGGTTGAAGGTGGGCGTCGACGCCCGCGACTTCCTCTTGCGCACCTGGCAACCGTCCGCCGTCGCCGCTCGCTACCTCCGCCTGGCGACTGGGGACATCCCAGAGGCGTGGTGGTGCACGCCCGGCTCGGAGACCCTCACGCACGGGGCGCTCCTCTCTGACGAGACGCGGCGCCACCTGGTACGCACCATCGTTGAGGCGTACGGACCGGGCGCCCTCGAGCTGGAGGACAAGCCCGCCTTGCGAGCACGCCTGCTCGAGGAGTGCAGCTATCCGGCCGAGCCCCACCCTCGCATCGAAAGCGACGGTCCCGCCGCCAGCCGGTCGTAAGCTCCGGTCAGGACGCGTGACTCCGTCCCCCAGTTCAGTTGCCGAGCTGCCAAGAGTGATGCGCGCTTGAACCTCTCCACATGCTGCGGGGAGCAGGCGTTGATGGCGGCGGCGATCTCGGCTGGTGACGCGCTCCCGCACGTCATCCCCACCCCGTACTGGTTCACGATCTGCGCCATCTCCCCGCCATCCGGCACGCAGACTGCGAGACCTGCCATGACGTACTCGAAGAGCTTGTTCGGGAGCGCGAACTTCGTCTGCGCGTTCAGCACTGGCTGAGCCACCACCCCAACATCTGCCCTGTTTGCAGCAGCGACCACCTCGCTTGGCGGCACGGGCGGTTCGAAGGTCACGCGGCCTGACACGCCAGTGTCCCGGACGAGCGAGCGCAAGTACGTCATATAGGACGGGGGCCCCGCGCCACGGAGGATGAGGCGTGTCGTGCCCTCCCACATCCGTACGCTGCGAATCAGGTTCTCGAGCCCGCGGTCGCGCACCATCACGCCGTGGTACAGCACCGTCATCGGCACTGAGGTCGCGCTCAGGCCGACCTCCACGAACTCAGGTACGTTCCTGATCACGAGTGGGGGGTCTACCAGCTCGTATTGCGTGCCGATGATGTCAGCGATCCCGGAGCAGACGGTCGAGACGAAGGCGGCGTCATGCACGAGCGCTGACTCAATCGCGTGAACGTAGTGCGGGAACACCGCCCGCCACACCAGGCTTGAGGCGTTCTCCTCAACGGCAAGTTCGTGGCTGTCGTAGACATACCGGGCTCCCGTCGTGCCCGCCGCGCGTGCCGCGATCGGTAAGGCGCGCCAGTCGTTCGCGTGGAAGACGTCAGCGCGGGTCGCTAGGGCGGCCTCGAGGAACGCTCGATGCTCTTTGAAGGACCAGTACAAGGGCAATGCCGCAGCATGCAGGAGACGCACGGGCTGAGTCGTCACGCCAGTACGTACCTTTGCGATCAAGCTCCGCCGAGTGCCTGGCACCTGAGTCACCGGCCAGCTGGGTGCGGCAGCGCGGCCGCCTGGCGTCCCGACCGCAACGACGTCGAAGCCTGCCTTCGTCAGCGCGTCACCCTGTCGGCGCACGCGCGGATCATCCTCAATCGCGGTCAGGCTGATGAGGCATATCCTCATAGCGCCCATCCACGCGACACCAGGAGATCCACAATAGCTTCGGCCGCTCGGCCCTTGCCGTAGTCACTGATCTCCGAGCGCGGTGTTTTCCAGTCCTCATTCCAAAGACGGTTCCATCCTGACTCGATGGTCTCGACCCACTCGGTCTCGCTCCTCAGCGTGACGCAGGGCACACGATGGAAGTACGCCTCCTTCTGGAGCCCTCCCGAGTCCGTGTACACCACCGCGGCGTTCATGACGACCTTCGTCATATCGAGGTAGCCGAGCGGCTTGCACACCTTGAGCGGGTGGACGTCGAGGTTGTCACGCTCCAGCGCCGCACGCGTCCGTGGATGAAGCGGAAGGAGTACGTCGTGCACCCGCGCCTGCTCCTTGAGCCATGACACCACCGCCTCTAGTCGGGCAGGGTCGTCGGTCGTCTCGGCGCGGTGGACGGTGGCCACTGCGTACCTGTGCGGCACGACACCAAGTCCCTCCAGCACACCAGTCTTCCCGCGTGCCAGCTCTCCGGCGGTCAGCGCGACGTCGAACATCACATCGCCGACGTGGTGTACACCGGCCGCGATCCCCTCCGTGGCGAGGTTCGTGACTGCGGCCTGTGTCGGCGCGAAGAGGAACGAGCTCAGGTGGTCCGTGACGACCCGATTCACCTCCTCCGCCATCTGCCGGTTGAACGACCTTAGGCCCGCTTCGACATGAGCGACGGGGAGCTGCAAGGCCGTTGCCGTGAGAGCGCCGGCGAGAGTCGAGTTCGTGTCCCCATAGAGCAGCACAACGTCTGGGCGCTCGGCGCAGAGCACCGGCTCCAGAGCCTGGACCATGCGGCCCACCATCTGACTGCGCGAACCACCCGCAACCCCGAGGTGGTGGCTAGGTGCAGGTAGTGCCAGCTCCTCGAAGAACACGGCTGACATCTCGGGGTCAAAGTGCTGCCCGGTGTGGACGAGGACCTCCGTCACACCCACGCGCGACCTGACGACCCGACTGACGGCAGCGGCCTTCACCAACTGCGGACGGGCACCGACGACGGTAACAATCTTCACGGGAGAGAGTGGGCCATTCGTCGTGACGCCGGCTCGTTGACGACCATCACTTCCTGCCACAGGGCGAGGTTCAGGCATCGCCAAGTCATGTGGTCGTCGCCGTGACGCGAGGCACCTCGCTTCGCGGTCCACGCCCGGAGCGTGCTGATGTCGGCCCACGCAACGTCCGGGGCGGGGCTTAGCACGGAGTCGTCCCACGCCACGTCCGAAAGCCAGCTGCGTTCCGGCGTCGTGAACCCGATCTTGTCCCGGCGTTCGATGATGGCATCGGGCACGATGCCGCGCATCGCCTCCCGGAACACCAGCTTCGTCGTCGCGTCTGCACCGATGATATAGGCCCGGGGCAGGCGGAAGACGAGCTCGACGAAATCGCGGTCGAGGAAGGGGACCCTGCTCTCGATGGAATAGCGCATCGAGTTGCGGTCCTCATAGCGGAGGAGGGCCGGGAGGCTCGTCGACAAGAAAGCCGCGGACAGCGCCTCAGGCAGCGCGCCCATCGCCGGCCGCGGCAGGGGCTCGACACCACGGTCTCGGAACCACGCCTCGTTCATCCAGGGCAAGAACGCGGGTTCCAGCAGCAGAGGCGACGCCAACCGGCGGGAGACCGTTCGCGAGAGCGCCCGCAGCGCGAGCTCGGGCGTCAGTTTGACGTCGGGCATCCTCGCGACACCGACCGCCAGCCTCGCCGCTGCTCCGACGCGCGCCTGACGGAGGAGGCTCACGAACCTCGCGGCAAGGTAGGACCGGTAGCCGCCGAAGAGCTCGTCCGCACCTTGGCCGTCCAGCATCACCTTGACTCCAGCAGCGTGTGCGGTCTCGAAGACCCTGCGCTGCGCATAGATGCTGGTACCGCCGAACGGCTCGCCCTGTGACCGGACAAGGTCTGCGAGCTCTGCCGTCATGGCGTGTGGACTGGCGGACACCGGATGCAACCGAGCCGCTGTCGCGTCCGCGGCCAGGCGCGCCCAGCCGGCTTCGTTCAGCCGAGGGTCGTCGGCCTGATAGCTGAAGCAATGGAGCTCCCTGTCCGGCCCACTGATCGCTCGCACGACGGCGGCGATGGACGCTGAATCAAGGCCGCCTGAGAGCGCAACTCCGACAGGCACGTCCGAGCGCAGGTGGAGTCGTACCGATCGCTGGAACGCGCTGCGGACTGCCTCGACGGCGTCTGGGAACGACCAGTCGACCTCCTCGGAGGGTAGCTGCCAGTACTCCCGGCGGTCTCGGTGCCTGACGTCGGTGAGGTCCACCACCTCGTACGTCGCCGCGGGAAGCCTGGTCACGCCCTTGAAGAAGGTGCGCTCGTCGTCGTCCACGAGCCCAAAGCGGAGGTACGAGTACGCGGTTTCCGGATCCATCACACGAGGAATCGACGGATGTGCGAGCAGCGCGCCGAGCTCTGACGCGAAAACCAGGCGTCGGCCATCCGAGGCGATGAATAGCGGCTTGATGCCGAAGTGATCCCGGACAAGGTAGGCGCGCTGTTCCTGGAAGTCGACCATGCAGAAGGCGAACATGCCGGTCACCCGTGAGAGGACTTCGTGGCCCCACGTTGACCACCCGGCCAGGAGCACTTCGGTATCGCCGGTAGACCGGAAGCGCCAGCCCCCCGACTCGAGTTCCGTCCGGAGCTCCACGTAGTTGTAGATCTCGCCGTTATACGTCAGTGCGAGTCGCCCGTCCGGCGACGTCATCGGTTGTGCGGCCGTCGGAGCGAGATCGAGCACTGAGAGTCGTCGGTGACCGAGCGCCACGGTTGCCGGGGATGCCGGCACGTTGTGACGTCCGAGGCGGATGCCCTCCCCAGCCGTGCCGAGCAACCACCCCTCATCGTCCGGCCCGCGATGGGCGATCGCCTGCATCATCGCCGTGAGCCCGGAGTTGTCGACGGGCTCGGACGACAAGATCCCCGCTATCCCGCACACGCTGAGTCCCTCCGCCCGAGGACCCGAACGCCCGGCCCTGGGGCGAGCAGGCCTCGGCCGTCGTAGACGCGGGAGAACGGATGCGGGACGAGCACCGACGCATCCGAGTACTCGACGTGGTCGGCCTGGATGATCGCCAGGTCGGCAGAGGCGCCCCATCGGTACGGCGTGAAGCCGAGGTCCGTAAGTTCCCCGTCCGTGTAGAGGGGATCGTGGGCGAGGACGATCGCGCCCGCCTTCTCGAGCGCCTCCTTCACTGCGAACGCGCCCGAGAACGCCGTCTCCTTCACGCCGCCGCGGTACGCGACGCCGAGGATCACGGCCGTGCGGTCCCGGATGCCACAAAGCCATTCGTCGCAATCGTGCACTACGGCCTGCGGCATACCCTCGTTGATCTCGCGCGCCAGCCGCGGCAGCTGGATTGCGGTGGTCTCGAGCAGGAACCGCGGGTAGACCGGGATGCAGTGGCCGCCCACGGCAATCCCCGGCTGGTGAACGTGACTGAACGGCTGGCTGTTACAAGCTTCGATGACGGACCGCACGTCAACGCCGATCTCGCGGCCTGCGAGCGCGAGTTCGTTCGCGAATGCAATGTTGAGGTCCCGGTACGTCGTTTCGGCGAGTTTCGCCATTTCCGCCGCCTCTGCCGACCCGAGGTCCCACACGCCGTTCGGCCGCGGGAGGTCGGGGCGCTCGTCGAACTCGAGCATGCCATGGTAGAACGCGGCTGCGGCTGTCGCGCTCGCGTTGTCGACGCCGCCGACGAGCTTCGGGTAGTGGCGAAGGTCTGCAAAGATCCTGCCCGAGAACACCCGCTCAGGGCTGTGGGCGAGGAGGAACCGGGAGCCACACTGCCCCCCAGTGAGGTCCTCGAGCATCGGCAGGAACCGGCCACGCGTCGTACCGAGCGGGAGCGTCGTCTCGTAGCAGACCAACGCACCGGGTTCGAGATGGGCACCCACGGCACGGGTCGCCGCATCAAGATGGGTGAAATCGGGTTTGAGGTCAGTACCTACCACCAGCGGGACCACGATGACCACCGTGGCGCTCCCCGAGACAGCGTCCCGTGGGTCGAGAGTCGCACGGAGCCGGCCATTCGCCGTGGACGCCACCAGGCGCTCACTCAGCCCGGTCTCACCCGGGAACGGCTCGAGACCCGAATTGACGAGATCGACCACGCGGGGGTCTACGTCAAGACCGACCACGTCTGCGCCTCGGGACGCGAATTGGGCGGCAAGTGGCAACCCGATCTTCCCGAGCCCAACCACCGTCACACGCACTGCTCAACCTCCTCTGGAACGACCGGGGCGCCGCTCGCACCGGCGGACGCAACGACAGCGTCGGCGACGGCAAGAACTCGCAGCCCGTCGGCAATCGGCATCGAGGGGTCGCTCTTGCCGAGAACGGCGTCCCGGAACGCTTCGAGCTCGACCAGGAGGGGCTCAGGCTTCGGGATCGCGTAGCGGATCACGTCACCCTCGGCCACGCCTCGGAACTTGGAGATCGCCTCCCACTCGGAGCGGATCACGCCGTTGGCAGCGAACGTCAGGTCGGCCGTCAGCGTGTCGGCAACAAAGCACCCCCGCTCACCAAGGACGGTCACGCGGCGTTCCTTCATCGGGCTCAACCAGTTGACCTGGCTCGTGGCGACAACGCCGGTCATCAAGCTCCCCGAGATGACGACGAGGTCCTCGAAGGGCCGGCCCGCCCGGTGGGCGACCCGTGCGCTGACTGACGTGAACCGGGAGCCTGTGACCCATTCGACCAGATCGAGGTCGTGCGTGGCGAGGTCCTTGATGACACCGACGTCGCGCACTCGGTCCGGGAACGGCCCCTGTCGGCTGGTGGCAACCTGGTACAGCTCACCAAGCTCACCGGCTTCAAGGCGTGAGCGCAGGGCCCTGATGGAGGGATTGCAGCGCTCCACATGGCCGACGGCCGCGAGGACACCCTCTCGCCGAAAAGCGTCCACCACCATTCGTGCGGACGCGAGATCGATGGCGAGCGGCTTCTCGATGAGGGTCGCAACGCCGGCTTCGGCGAGCATCAGGGCGAGGCGGACGTGCTCATCTGTCGGGGTCGCGACCACCGCGAGGTCGAGATCGCGATCGAGCACCCGCTCGGGGGACACTTCAACGGGGACTCCCCCCGCCACGCCGAGCGGGTCGCCACAGGGGTCGCACACCGCAACGAGATCCACACCATCGAGCGACCGCAGAACCCGGGCGTGATTTCGCCCCATCATGCCCAGGCCGAACAGCGCTGCTCGGAGCGTCGGACGCCGGGACGTCATGCCAGCTCCCGGACAGCTCGGTCAGTCGACGACGTCACCTGACGGACAGCCCCGGCGATGCAGTCGACATCACCGGGTGAGAGATGTGGGCCGACCGGAAGGCTGAGCACCGACCCGGCCGCGGTCCGCGTTGCGGGGAGGTCAATGTGCTCCGCGTACGCAGGCAGCTCGTGCACCGGGGTCGGGTAGTAGACCCGAGCCTCGACACCGCAATCGGCGAGTCGTTGCTGGACGAGGTCGCGGCCTGCCACTCTCACGGTGTACTGGTGGAAGACGTGCGTCGCGCCATGACCGACGCTCGGCCTGACGACTGCCTCGATGTCCGCGAGCTCCTCGCTGAGGTGCGCGGCATTCCCCACGCGCGCCAGATTGAAGACCGGAAGGCGCCTCAGTTGGACGCGGCCGATTGCCGCCGCCAGGTCTGTCATCCGCATGTTGAACCCAGCGATCTCGTTCCGGTACTGAACCTCCATGCCCTGGTTGCGGAGCAAGCGAGCACGGCGCTCGATGGCGGGGTCACCGGTAACGACCATGCCCCCCTCGCCCGTCGTCATGTTCTTCGTCGGGTAGAAGCTGAATGCCGCCGCCACACCCCAACAGCCGACGGGGCGCCCGTGAAGAGTGGCGGCATGAGCTTGCGCGGCGTCCTCGATGACCGCCAGGCCGTACCGTTGGGCCACCTCCATGAGCTCGGGCATGGGTGCTGGATGGCCATAGAGGTGAACCGGGATCACCGCGGCCGTCGCCCGGGTGACTGCGGCCGCGACGGCCGCTGGATCGAGGCAATAGTCACGAAGGGAGATGTCCGCGAACACCGGTTTGGCACCGGCGAGGACCACCGCGTTCGCTGTCGCCGCAAAGGTGAAGCTCGGGACGATCACCTCGTCGCCTGGCCCGATCCCTGTGGCGAGCAACGCCAGGAGTAGTGCCGACGTACCCGAATTGACGGCAACACAGCCTCGGCGGCGGACCGTCGACCCGAACTCCTGCTCAAAAGCGGCCACCTCTGGGCCCTGAGAGAGCGAGCCCGACAGCAGCACACGCTCGACAGCTCGGCACTCGTCAGAACCGATGAGCGGTTGAGCGATCTTGATCATGGTGCCTCCAGCCCTTCGTCTGTCTCCACGAAACGGTCCCCGGTGATCGGGCACCGCAGGTAGGCCCCATCGGGCAGGAGCCGTCGTCCGGCCCGCCCCACCCACCCGATGCGACGCGCCGGGACCCCGGCGACGAGCGCGTACGCCGCAACGTCGCGCGTCACGACCGCACCGGCGGCGACCAGCGCCCACTCGCCGATCGTGACGCCGGCCACGACGATGGCGCCCGCACCGATCGACGCCCCCTCGCCGATGGCGCAGCCGGCGTGCTCCCAGTCGGAGGCCATCTTTACTGTCCCGTCGGGGTTGATGGCGCGCGGCTCGCGATCATTGGTGAGCACGGCAGCCGGTCCGATGAAGACCCCGCGGCCGAGCACCGCCGGTGCGTACAGGAGCGCGTTGTTCTGGATCTTGCATGCGTCCCCAACGACCACGCCGGCGTCCACGAAGGCGGAGCGGCCGATCACGCAACGCGCGCCGACACGGGCACCCGAGCGCACGTGCGACAGGTGCCACACAATGCTGCCGTCCCCGAGTGTCGCTCCGTCCTCCACGAACGCGGTGGGGTGCACGGTCACCGCCATCGCCGCACCAGCGTCCAGAGGAAGCCCGAGCCCCATGACAGGTGCATGAGTGGGAACGCGGCCATCAGCGCTGCAGGGCTGGCGCTATGGCGGCGCGGCGTAGCGGCAATCGTCGCGGCCGCCGCTGCACCGACGTACACGGACACAGCGACGCCGACCGCGGGTCGGCCGGCGCGATGCTGCCAGGCGAACGGCGCGGCCACGGCGGCCAGCACAGCAAGGGGCGGCACGGCGTGCCGGGGCTTCAACGACGCGGGGTGGTCTCGCACGACAAACGCCTTCGCCCGCCCGTATGCCCAGAACTGGCGGACCAGCGCGAGGAGCGACTCCCTCGGCCGGTACGTCGAGACGATCGACGGGTCGAAGACGAGCTCGTGACCCGCCCGCCGCAACCTGAAGTTCAGCTCGTAGTCCGAGTTCCGCTCAAGGGACTCATTGAAGCCACCCACCTCGCGAAGCACGTCTGCCCGGTACACCGGGTGGCCGATGGTGTCCACCACGCGCCGTTCGCGGGCGTAGCGGAACGGTGACGCCATGCCGAACCCGGATGCCATCGCAAGTCCGATCGCCCGGCCGATGCGACCGCTGCCATCGTGCCGGAGGACCCCACCGACGCCTGCGGCGCCCGTCCCATCAAGGACCGCAACACTGTCTGCGACGAACGTTGGACCGACCTCGCCGTGCGCGGAGAGGAGCGCGATCAAATCGCCGCTGGCAGCTTCGATGCCTCGATTGAATGCAGAGGACGCTCGCCGGTCGACGTTATCGATGACTGAGAGCCATGGACGCTCCTGCGCGAGTGCAGCGACCAGCTGGCGGCTCCCGTCGGCGGACCCACCGTCGACGACGATCACCTCGAGGCGATCGGGCGGCCAGTCGAGCGCGTCGATGCTCCTGATGCAGTGCTCGATGTGCGCGAGCTCGTCGACCATCGGCACGACCACGGAGACGAGGGGCGTGTTCACCGACCACCCAATCCCGCGACGGCACGGATCGTCCGGCCCATGATGCGGAGGTCGAGGACGAGTGACTGGTGCCTGAGGTAGTAGAAGTCGTACTGGAGCTTCTCGAGCGCATCAGTTTCGCTCGCGCCGTACTGGTAGTTGACCTGCGCCCACCCCGTCAGGCCCGGGCGCACCAGGTGCCGCAGGTCGTAGAACGGGATCTTGTCGCGCAGCTCGGCGACGTATTGAGGTTGCTCTGGGCGTGGCCCGACGATCGACTGCTCGCCCCGGAGGATGTTGAGCACCTGCGGGAGCTCGTCGATGTGGGTCCGCCGGAGCACCCGCCCCCAACGCGTCACTCGTGTGTCGCCTTCCTCGGTCCAGACACTTTGGCCGGCGTCCGGGCGCATCGTTCGGAACTTGATGATCTCGAACTCGCGACCGCCGCGGCCGACACGCTGCTGGCGATAGAAGAGCGGCCCCCGGTTGGCGACGGCATTGCCGGCGAGCACAAGCGGGAGCGCCGCGATGAAGCCAACAGCGCCGACGGCGCCGGCGCAGACGTCGTAGAGCCGCTTGACCCGCGCATACCGCACCCGGTGGAGCTCGCCGAGGTCGAACATCAGAGACATCCGCTCGAGCTCGGCGACCGGTAGCTTGCCGAGCCACTCGTCGTAGAAGATCGAGAGGGTACGCACCCGCAGCCCGGCTTCGTGGAGGACGGCCGCTTGCCGGACGACACGTTCCTCGATGGCTGCGGACCGATCAAGCACGAGAAGGGTCCCGTGCTCGTCGAGCACGCGTTCCACCAGCCGCTTGTCAGAGTGGCCTCCGGCGACTTCTTCGGGCCGCAACCAGGAGACGAGTACCGCTGAGCGCTCAAGGTTCGAGCTCAGCTCGGCGGCGAGCGCGGCGTGTTCCTCGGGCCCGGAGACGAGCACCACGCGGTCACGCTCCTCGTCCCGCTGTCGTCCGATGTCCGCGATGCCGACGCACAGCGCGAACCAGGGCGTGACCAGCGCCACCGACGCCAGGACCACGAAGCGAGGCAGCAGCAGAGAGCCGAGGAGGAGTTGCACAGTCGAGACGGAGACCGCTCCGAGCGAGGCCGCCCCGAGGCTCGCCCCCCACGCCGAGCGGCGACGCTCGAGGTCGGGCAAACCCATGCCGTAGGCGACCACGCAGAGTGTTCCCGCGTACCCGAGCGTCCAAGGGAGCCGCTGCGAGGAGTGGAAGTAGTAGTGGCCGATGAACTGGGCGTGGTAGCGACCGAGGCCGAGCACGATGGCGGCCGTTCCCAGGTACAGCAGGGGCCGGGCGACGCGACGCATGCGCCCTCACCCGGTGGTCGGGGACCGGCGCCCAAGGCGCAGGCCGAGCTCCGGGGGCTGGCCGCTGGGAGGCGCTCCGGTCACTCCCCCCTTATCGGCTCGCGAGGGGAGCCGGATGAGGGGTCTTCAGTGCTCCTAGCGGCGCTTCACGCTCCGCGCGAGGACGGGCGCGAGGAACCGCCCCGTATAGCTGTCCTCCGCCTTGGCGATGCTCTCGGGCGTTCCTTCGGCGATCACGGTCCCGCCGCCGCTGCCGCCCTCCGGGCCGAGGTCGATGATCCAATCGGCGGTCTTGACCACGTCGAGGTTGTGCTCGATGACGATGACCGTGTTGCCCTGGTCGACGAGCCGGCTCAGCACGGTCAGGAGCTTACGGATGTCCTCGAAGTGGAGACCCGTGGTCGGTTCGTCGAGGACGTACAGCGTGTGGCCGGTCGAGCGCTTCGCGAGTTCCGACGCCAGCTTGACCCGCTGGGCCTCGCCGCCCGAGAGCGTCGTCGCCGGCTGTCCCATGCGTACGTACCCGAGCCCGACATCGACGATGGTCTGCATGTGGCGGGCAATGACCGGCTGGTTGGCGAAGAACTCCAGCGCCTCCTCACAGGAGAGATCGAGGACTTCGGCGATGTTCTTGCCCTTGAACGTCACGTCCAAGGTGTCGCGGTTGTACCTGGCGCCTTTGCACACCTCGCACGGGACATAGACGTCGGGCAGGAACTGCATCTCGATACGGATCGTCCCGTCACCGGCACATGCCTCGCACCGGCCACCTTTGACATTGAAGCTGAAGCGGCCCGGAAGGTACCCGCGGACCTTCGCTTCAGGCGTGTTGCTGAACAGCTTTCGGATGTGGTCGAACACGCCGGTGTAGGTGGCCGGGTTCGACCGCGGGGTCCGTCCGATCGGCGATTGGTCGATGGCGATGACTTTGTCGAGGTGCTCGGCCCCTTCGATCGACCGGTGCCTACCCGGGACCACCTTCGAGCGGTACACCTTTTGCATCAGGGCGCGGAGCAGGATGTCGTTGACCAGCGTCGACTTCCCCGACCCCGACACACCGGTGACCGCGACCATGCACCCAAGCGGGAACTCGACGTCGATGTTCCGGAGATTGTGCTCTCGCGCACCACGGACGACGACCCAGTCCTCGCCCGGCTCACGGCGGATCTTCGGGACCGGGATGGTCCGCTTGCCCTTCAGGTACTGGCCCGTGATCGACTCGCTGCAGGCGAGCAGGTCCTTGACCGTCCCCGACACGATGACGCGGCCGCCATGCTCCCCCGCCCCAGGGCCGATGTCGACGACGTGGTCGGCGACACGGATCGTCTCCTCGTCGTGCTCGACGACAATCACGGTATTCCCGATGTCCCGCATCCGGATCAGCGTTTCGATCAGACGGGCGTTGTCGCGCTGGTGGAGGCCGATCGAAGGCTCGTCGAGCACGTACAACACTCCGACCAGCCCGGAGCCGATCTGCGACGCCAGCCGGATGCGCTGAGCCTCGCCTCCAGCCAGGGTGGCCGCGGATCGGTTGAGGGTGAGGTAGTCCAGCCCCACGTCCACGAGGAACGACAGTCGCGCATTGACCTCACGGACAGCCCTGTCCGCGATCATCCGGTCACGCTCTGACAGCTGCAGGCCGAGCAGCGCGGCGGACGACTCGCCGACACTGAGCTCGCAGAGCTCGTAGATGTTCCGCCCGCCGACGGTCACGGCGAGTGATTCGGGCTTGAGGCGCGCACCCCCGCATTCGGTGCACGGCACCTCGCGCATGTACCCCTCGATCTGCTCGCGCGTCGTGTCGGACTCGGCCTCTCCATGGCGTCTCTGGAGCCATGGGATCACGCCTTCGTAGTGCGTCGAGTACTGGCGCGTCCGCCCGTAGCGGTTCCGGTACGAGACGGTGACCGCCTTCGACCCCGACCCATGGAGGACAGCCTTCTGGTCGGCGGCCTTCAGCTTCCGCCACGGGGTGGACGTCCGGAACCCCCGGTCGGCCGCGACCGCCGCCAAAACGCGCTGGAACCATTCGCTGCGTGCGCCGGACCACGGGGCGACGGCTCCTTCGTCGATCGAGAGGTCAGGGTTGGGAACGACCAGCTCGGGGTCTACCTCGTAGCGGGTGCCGAGCCCTGAGCACACCGGGCAGGCGCCGTACGGGGAGTTGAAGCTGAAGTTGCGAGGGGCGAGCTCATCGAATGACAGCCCGCACGTCGGGCACGCGAGGTGCTGCGAGAAGGTCAGTACCTCGTCCCCGCCCGGCTCCTCGTCAGCCCCGACGCCTTCGGCGGCCTTGCGTGTCCTCGCGTCGGGCCGGTCGCTGCGAGCGCCGACGATCTGGACCTCGGCCACTCCCTCTGCGAGCCGGAGCGCGGTCTCGAGAGAGTCGGTGAGCCGTCGCTCGATCCCGGCGCGCTTGACCAGGCGGTCAACCACGACCTCGATGGTGTGGTTCTCGTACCGCGCCAGCTTGACGTCCTTGCGGTCCGCCAGCTCGATGATGGTGCCGTCAACCCTTGCCCGCACGAACCCCTGGCCCGCCAATTCGTCGAGAAGGCCTTCGTACTCCCCCTTCCGACCACGGACCACGGGTGCAAGGACCTGGAACCTGGTGCCATCGGGCAGCTCGAGCACGCGGTCCACGATCTGCTGCGGCGTCTGCCGCGTCACGACTGAGCCGTCGCGGGGGCAGTGCGGGACGCCGATCCGCGCATAGAGCAGGCGGAGGTAATCGTAGATCTCGGTGATGGTCCCGACGGTCGAACGCGGGTTGTGTGACGCCGACTTCTGGTCGATCGAGATCGCCGGGGACAGGCCCTCGATGAAGTCGACGTCCGGCTTGTCCATCTGGCCCAGGAACTGGCGGGCATAAGCAGAGAGGCTCTCGACGTAACGCCGCTGCCCCTCCGCGTAGATGGTGTCGAAGGCCAGGGACGATTTGCCCGAACCAGACAGACCGGTGAACACGATGAGGCGGTCCCGCGGCAGGTCGATCGAGACGTTCTGGAGGTTGTGCTCGCGGGCGCCGCGGACGATCAGACGGTCGCTCATATCGGCCACATCACCGGTGCGACTCTACCGCTGTGCGACGGGTACTCGGGCGAACGCACGTTCGGTTCAGGTGGCCGGCGCAGGGGCCGATGAGCGCTTGGGCAGCCCATGGCCACCGTCCCCTCCTCTGATCACGTCGCAGTCCTCGCCGCGGCGCCACCCGAGCTGCCCCCGCTCCGGGTGTCGGCGGCACTGCTCGCCCTGGCGCTGATGCCCTTCCCCCTGGTGGTCCGCGGCTGGGGCAACCCGAAGCTCGCCTACGACTACCTCACGATCGTCTTCCCCGTCGACATCGCCTTCGCGGCACTGCTCGTCACGGGCGCCCGCCCGTTCATCGAGCGCCTCCGAACCCGCCGGGCGGGCATCGGCACGGTCGTGTGGGCGGCGCTCGCCGTGGTGATGTCGATGGCGTGGCTGGCCCACCCGTCGGCCCGAGGAGGCCACACCGTCTTCGAACTGTGGGCCGTCGCCGTCCTCGCCGATACCGTTGCAGAGACGGTCGAGCGCCGCGGCGGCACGTTGATGGTCGCCGCCTTCGGGGGCATCGCGATCGTCGAGACGCTGTGGTCGGGGGCCCAGCTCGTGAGCGGTGGGGCGCTCGGCCTGAGCGCCCTCGGCGAGGACGCCCACCCACTCTTGCGTTTCTCGCACCAGACCCAGGCGCCCATGGGCTCGATGGTCCACCCCTACGTCCTCGCCGGCCTCGCCCTCGTCGGTAGCGGGCTCCTCGCATGGCAGGGCCTGTCGAGCCGTCGGCCCCTCGTCTGGTTCGCCGGCGCGGCGGTGGCCATCGCTCCAGTCGGCTTCACGTTCTCCCGGGCGGGCGCGGCCGGGGCGCTGCTTCTCATCGGGGGCTTCGCCGTCGCCGGCCGTCGCCTGGCGTGCCGGCGAGTGGCCGCCGGCGCCGCCGTCGCCCTCGCCCTCGGCGTCGCCGTCCCGGCGGCCGTCTGGTCCGCGGGCTGGCACCTCCGGGCATCAGACACGACCTCGGCGTCGTCGGCCGCGTCACTGACGACTGATCGCGCCACGCTGGTGCATCAGTCGTTCTCCCTGTTGCGCCGTGAGCCCGTCACTGGCGTCGGCCCGGGCAGGTACGTACCCGCGCTGACGACGGCGGACCACTTCCGCCTCGGCTCTCTCGTCAAGCCGGTGCACAACCTGCCGCTCCTGATCGGTGCCGAGGGCGGCGCAGTGGCGCTCGCCCTCGCCGTCCTCCTCTTCGCCGCGGTCGGCTGGCGCGCGCTACGAGCCGGTGCGGTCGCGACCGCGATCTACCTCGCGTACATCCCCTTCAGCATGTTGGACCACTTCCCGTACACCTTCCCCCAGGGGCTGGTGATCACCGCGGTCTGGCTGGGCGTCCTCGACGCGCTCAGCACGCGACCGCGACGGGAGCGGGCTCGGGAGCGGCAGGCCGTGCTGGTCGCCGATCGCTGATCCCGAGCGCCGCTGGCAGAAACGCGGCGATCGGGAGGGCCCAGCACGCGCTCCAGTACACCCGTGTCGCCCACACCGACGCGAGCAGCAACGCGACGGAACCCGTGCCCGCGACCGCAGCCGCAGCGTCGCGGCGCGCGAGGCGGGCGCAGCCGGCGATGCCGAGGACGGTGGCTGCAACCCCGAACAACTCCCCCGGGCCGGAGTTGATGGGGGCGACGAGGCGGAGCAGGAACGAGAGCGTGCGGTGCTCGTTGCCGAATCGGGCGTTGTACCCGCGCGCGGACAGCACACCGAGCGAAAGCGCGACCTGTACGGCGTAGAGCGCGGCACCGGCAGCCAGGCCGGTCAGCCATGGCAGGGCACGCGAATGACGCCGACTGCCGCCCGCGGTGAGCGTGAACAGGATCCCGCCGAGGAGACCGACGACGTACAGCTCCCTGATGCTGGCGGCGACGAGGAACAGCGCCGCCGCGGCCCACGGCTTCTCGCGCCGGACGGCGAGCAGGCCGGCGAGGAAGAAGGGGAGGCCCCAGACCTCGGCGTGGAGGAACAGGTACATGGTGAAGCCGAGCACCCAGATCCCTGCCACTGCGACCGCAAGCAGCCCAGCGGGCGGGCCGTGGGCGCGCGCGAGCCGCCACACGAGGAGGAGGTCCGCGAGATAGACCAAGCCGACGAGCCACCGCCAGGACGAGGGGGGGAACCATCGGAGGACCAGATAGATCGTCGGCGGCCGGATCGCTCGGACGGACGTCGGGGGCGCGTGCTCCTTGAGGATGAGCGCTTGGCGCTGCGCGTCGTAGAACCCCGCGCGGTGCCGCATCAGCACCAGCGTGTCGCGGTAGACGATCTCGTCCGCGTCCGCGGGGTGCCACCCGGTACGCACGCCGATCACGGTGGCGGCGAAGGCGAGCGCAAGTGCGAGCACCACGGCGGCGACGTCGAACTCACGTCGCACCGGCGCGCTCCTGAAGGCAATACACGTTGAGCCCGTCGAGCCGCCGGGGCGGCGCGCACGCCGACAGGCCCCCGGTCGTCGGTGGGTAGACGACGGAGACGAGGAGCCATACGCGCCCGGTGGGCCTGGCGCCGCCGACGACGACACCCGACGCGGCGAGGTCGGGACGGTCGATGTGAGATGCATGCCCGTCCCAACGGACGCCGAAGTACCACGTCGGCATGGTCCACAGGAAGGCCGGCGTCATCACCACCTCGTCGCCTGGACGCGCGGCGAGACGGACGGCGGCAAACGCCGCTGCATGCGGCGCGTGGGCGGCGGACGCAGCCTTGATGGCGGAGGGGATGACGACGACGGCGACAAGGGCGATCGTGGCGACGCCGACCATCGGGAGGCGCTGGAGAGCCCGGTCGCACAGCGCGGCGAGCGCGAGGAGGGGGACCCACGCCGCGAACGCCAGCGCGCGTGGCAACAGCACGTGGACGTGCAGTCCGACGAACGCGTACGTGGCGATCACGCTCCACCCGAGGGCCGCGGCCAGACGTCGCGGCGGCCCCTTGGGGATACAGGCGGCGCCCACGACGACGAGCCCGAGCACCAGCGCTGCCACGAAGGGCGTGGTGTCGACGAGCTCGTTCAGCGTGACCAGTGCGACATGGGGACTGGTGAGCGGGATCCACGAGTGGCTGCGGACGGCCTGCTGGGCTAGGAGCGACGGCCCCCACAGCAGCGCCCACGCCCCGACGGCACCGGCGACGCAGGCCCGCCAGGCCCACGCGTCCCGGTCCCGGCGAAGGCCCGCTACGGCGAGGACACCCGGCACGACGAGGATGGCGCCGCCTTGGGACCACAACGCAACCGAGAGCCCGCCGCCCGCCGCCATGAGTGCTCCTCGCGATGGGCGCTCGAGCCACGAGGCGGCGGCCGCCGCAACGACAATGCCGGCGAGCTCGAGCCCGGCGTACATCCGGGCGTCGTGCGCGTAGGTGATGGCGAACGAGCTCACGGCGAGCAACGCCGTGGCGATGGCCCCGATGCGGCCCAACCGACGCCACCACCAGGCCGCGACGCCCAAGCCTGCGACCGACTCGATCACCGACGGCAAGCGCAACCACGCCTCGCTCAGGCCGGCGCGCGCAAAGGGTGCCCGTACCAGGTAGTCGAGCGGCGGGTGGGCATCGCTGTGGCGCAGGAAGGTGAGGAGGCTCCGGACCGGGAGCCGGGCGGCCACTGCAGTGAATGTCTCGTCAAAGCTGAGCCGCGACCCGCCCAGGTCCCAACACCTGAGGCTCACGCCCAGGGCAAGGGTGCCGATCAGCACCAGGTCGGCGACCGGGACGCGACGGGCCCGCCGTTCGAGGGAGATCGCCACTGCGGACCTATCGACACGAACGAGGCCGACAACAGGGGCTCGTCGCCGTCTCGGTCGCCGGCGCGCTCGTGCTCCTCGGCGTCGTCCTGTTCGGGCTTCGGGGCCGTCCCCTCGCCTCCCTCGTCCAGCCCGGTGCCGCCGGCCCTGCGGCGCGTCTCGTCGAGGCGGACTTCCCGAGGCTGCGGCTGCCACCAGGGGCCGGGAACGACGGTCAGGCGTTCTATGCCATCGCCCGCGACCCGCTCCACCCCCGTACCACGGCGCGGTACCTGGACCGCCCGCGCTACCGGCTGCAGCGGCCGGGTTACCCGCTGCTGGCGTGGGCCGCGCACCCCTGGGGCGGCGGCAACGGGCTCGTGCTGGCCCTGCTTGGCGTCAACCTCGGCGCGGCGGTGCTCGCCGCCGCCGCGCTCGGGTGGTTCGCGGTCCGCCGGGGTCGCTCACCGGCATATGGCCTTCTCGCCCTCGCGCTCCCCGGGGCGTATGTCGCCGTTCGGATCAGCTGCGCCGACCTCCTTGCGGGCGGGCTGGCGCTACTGGCGGCCGCGCTGTTCCTCGACGGCCGGACACGCCAGGCCGCAGCGTTGGCGGCCGTCGCCGCGCTCACGAAGGAGAGCACGCTGCTCCTCACGCTGGCCGTTGCCGCGGCGTCATGGCGCAGCGACCGCCGCGGCGCCGTGATGTTCGCCGCACCGGCGGTGGTCGTCACGGGTGCGTTGTGGGCGGTGCTCCTTGTCATGTTCCCGCATGCTGGGCGCCAGTACGGCGAGATCGGCGCCCCCTTGCGGGGTCTCGCGGACAGCGCCCGCTACTGGCGCGACACCCACGACTGGAAGCCTGCGTTCACCGTGCTCGGGACGCTCGCCCTCGCCGTCGCCGCCATGCGACGACGTTCACCGCTCGCGCTCGCGACGGCGGCGTACCTGGCGCTGTTCTGCGTCCAGGCCATGGGGACGCTGGCGTTCTGGACGAGTGCGCCACGGACGCTCTACCCGCTGGGGCTGTGCGCGGTGGCCGCGCTGCTCGAGCGCCCGCGGGTGGAGGCGCTCATCGCGCCTCTGCCAATTCGCGTTTGAGGTCGGCGATCTCGTCGCGGAGCCGCGCCGCGTACTCGAAGCGCAGGTCGGTGGCGGCCTCGTGCATCTCCTCCTCCAGCGTCTGGATCAGCCGGCCGAGCTCGTCGCGGGGCAGCTCGAGGTAGTCGGGCCGCGCCCGGTCCCGGCTCCTGCTCCGCCGGTCCCGCCCGGGCACGGGCGCCGAGTCGGTGCCGCGAAGCGTGGCCAGGATGTCGCTCACCGCCTTGCGGATCGTCACCGGGTCGATGCCGTGCTCCTCGTTGTAGGCCTGCTGGCGCGCCCGGCGCTCGTTCGTGATCGAGATGGCACGCTGCATGGAGTCCGTCACCTGGTCCGCGTACATCACGACCTGCCCGTCGATATTGCGGGCGGCGCGGCCGATCGTCTGGATCAGCGATGTCTCCGACCGCAAGAAGCCCTCCTTGTCGGCGTCGAGGATGGCCACCAGGCTCACCTCCGGGAGGTCGAGCCCCTCGCGGAGCAGGTTGATGCCGACCAGGACGTCGAACTCGCCCAGCCTGAGGTCGCGGAGGATCTCGATGCGCTGGATGGTGTCGACCTCGGAGTGGAGGTAGCGCACCTTGAGCCCCTGCTCGAGCAGGTAGTCCGTCAGGTCCTCGGCCATCTTCTTCGTGAGCGTCGTGACGAGCACGCGGTCGCCCCGCTCGACGCGGTCGTTGATGGCGGCGATCAGGTCGTCGATCTGTCCTTTCGTCGGCTTGACGATCACCTCGGGGTCCACGAGGCCGGTCGGCCGGACGACCTGTTCCACGACCTGCGTCGACTGCTCGATCTCGTAGGCCGACGGCGTCGCCGACATGAAGATGCACTGGTGGATCCGCCCGTAGAACTCGTCGAAGCGGAGCGGCCGGTTGTCCGCAGCGGACGGGAGTCGGAACCCGTGGTCGATGAGCGTCTCTTTGCGGCTGTGGTCACCCTCGTACTGGCCGTGGAGCTGCGGGACCGCCTGGTGGCTCTCGTCGATGACGATCAGGTAGTCCTTCGGGAAGTAGTCGAGGAGCGTGAACGGCGGTTCACCTGGGCTGCGCCCGTCGATGTGGCGGCTGTAGTTCTCGATGCCGTTGCAGTAGCCCACCTCCTGCATCATCTCGAGGTCGTACTGGGTCCGCATCCGGAGCCGTTGGGCCTCGAGCAGCTTCCCTTCCGACTCGAACCAGGCCAGTCGCTTCTGCAGCTCGTCCTCGATCCCGTGGACCGCCTTGCGCATGCGCCCCTCGCCGGCGACGTAGTGCGTGGCAGGGAAGACCGTCAGCTCGTCGATCTCCGCCAGCACCTCGCCGGTCAACGGGTCGACGCGCCGGATGCGCTCGACCTCGTCGCCGAACAGTTCGATCCGGACGGCCATGTCCTCATAGGCCGGGTGGACCTCGATGGTGTCGCCGCGCACCCGGAACTTGCCCCGGACGAAGTTCGTGTCGTTGCGGTCGTACTGCATGTCGACGAGGCGGGCGAGGATCGAGCGCTGGTCACGCGCCTCGCCGCGGTGCAGCATCAAGATCTCCTGGGCGTACTCCTCGGGGGAGCCGAGGCCGTAGATGCAGCTCACGCTGGCCACAACGATCACGTCACGGCGAGCGAGCAGCGCTGATGTCGCCGAGTGGCGGAGCCGGTCGATCTCGTCGTTGATCGAGGAGTCCTTCTCGATGTAGGTGTCCGACGACGGGATGTAGGCCTCTGGCTGGTAATAGTCGTAGTAGGAGACGAAGTACTCCACGCGGTTGTGCGGGAAGAAATCGCGGAACTCCTGGGCGAGCTGGGCTGCCAGGCTCTTGTTGGGCGCGATCACGAGCGTCGGCCTCTGGACCCGCTCGATCGTCCAGGCGATCGTGGCGCTCTTGCCGCTCCCCGTAATGCCGAGCAGTGTCTGGAAACGGTCCCCGCGGAGGACACCCTCGGCGAGGGCCTCGATCGCCCGCGGTTGGTCCCCGGCCGGGCTGAAGTCCGAGACGACCTTGAACGGCGGCACCCCGCCCACCCTACCGAGGGCCGGTGACACCATCGAGCGACACGGCCCACTCCCAGACGCGCTCGACCTCGGCCTCGAGGGCGGCCATGTCGCCCCGGTTGTCGACGACGATGTCGGCGAGCGCGAGGCGCTGTTCGCGCGAGATCTGCGCGGCGATACGACGGCGGATGTCGTCCTCGTCGAACCTACGCTGGTCCACGAGCCGCCGGACCGCGACGTCCTCTGGCACGTCGACGACGACGACACCCCGCATCTCCTCGCGCCGGGCCTTGAGGAGCGGGATGTCGAGCACGACCACCTGGGCTCCCGCCACCGCGGCGGCGCGCGCGACCAGTTCCGCCTCGATGGCGGGGTGGGTGATGGCCTCCAGCGCCGCCAGCGCCTCGCCGTCACGGAAGACCACGTCGGCCAAGGCGGCGCGGTCGAGCCGGCCGTCCCCGCTGACGACGCCAGGCCCGAACCGGTCGACGATGGCTTGGTACGCGGGCCGGCCGGGCTCGACGACCTCCCGGGCGAGGCGGTCGCCGTCGATGATCGCCGCGCCACGGGCCTCGAGGAGGGCAACGACCGTCGATTTGCCGGCGCCCATACCACCGGTGAGCCCGATCACCGCCACCGGGCGACCCTACAGAAGCCCGAGCCCCCATCCATCGGTCAGGAACGGGTCGCCGCTGCCGACGGAGAGTTGCCGTACGCTCACGCGCCGGGGCCCACCACCCCGACGGGCGCACAACCGAGCGAGGTCGACGAGCCATCAGCCTCCGTACCCCTTCTCCCTCGCAGCCCCGCCCGGAGACGGGCCGGACCGCACCGACGCGCCCGACGGGCGGCGCCGAGCGCCCCTCCGGGACAACGGCGCAGGCGCCGGACCCCGCGTCCGCCGCGCCCCTGCCCCGGGCGCGCGAGGGCGCCGCCGGCGGCCCCCGCCCCGCCCCCTCGCGACCGGGGCCGCTCGACCGCCGGGCGCCGGCCGCGTCACCTGCCCGGCTCCACGCCGGGGAGCCTCCCGACCGCCTCCGGCCGTACCAGCCGCTCGTCACCATCGTGCGATGGGGCACGGTGCTGGTCGGTGTCGTCCTCACCGCCTCGGACCCGCGCCGCACGGTGACCGAGGTCGTCATCGCCGCCGTGCTCGTCGCCCATGCGGCGGTCCGCACCGCCCTGCCGCCGTCGTGGAGGGTCCGCGCCGACGGGCCCACGGCCATCCTCGCCGAGACGGCGGGGTGCTACGCGGCGGTCGCGCTCACCGGCTGGTGGTCGTCGCCCTTCGTGTTCACGGTCGCGTCCGGCCTCGTGGAGGCCGGGTTCGCGGGCGGGTTCGTCTGGGCTGTGCCCCTGGCGGGCGCGGTGAGCGCAGCGGTGACGCTGCCATCGTTCCGCAACACCGACAGCGTGCTGCGGCTGGCGACGCAGGGCAGCGCGGAATTCCTCCTCACCGCCATGGTCGCCGGCTACGGCCGGCGCCTCTTCGGGGAGGCCGAGCAACGCACCACGACCGCGCTCGACCGCCTGCGCGGGCTGACGGAGGCCAACCGGCTGCTCCAGCAGCTCAACGCCCTCGCCCAGACCTTGCCGGCGTCGCTGGACACCAGAGAAACCGTGTCGGAGACCCTCGGCCAGGTGCGGGCCCTCCTCCGCCCCGATGCCGCGACGATCTTCCTGTGGGACGGCTCCCTCTCGCAGTGGAGCGTGGCCATTGCCGAAGGCGTCCGCCTCCCGGCCGTGATGGACGACGCCAGCCTGCCCGTCCCCGTCAGGGTGGCGGCGCGGGCGGCGCTGCATGACGCCTCGGCGCGACGGGTCGACCTCACTATCGCCGGGCCGGGCCTCACCCCTGCGGCGCGCGTCGGGCTGTACGCGCCCCTCTTCGCCCGCCGCGCTCTTGTCGGCGTCATCGCTGTCGAGGCCCAGTCAGCCGACGCGTTCACGCCGGGTGACGTGGAACTGATGACCGGAGTGGCGGAGCAGGCGGCACTGGCGATCGACAACGCCATGTGGTTCGGCCGGCTCCGCACCCTGGGCGCCGAGGAAGAGCGCATGCGGATCGCGCGCGACCTGCACGACCGCGTCGCGCAGGCCCTCGCCTACCTGGCGTTCGAACTCGACCGTATCGTCGATATCTCGTCGAAGCGCCCCGTCCACGAGGAACTCGGCAGCCTCCGCCACGACGTGCGCCGCGTCGTCACCGAGGTCCGCGACACGCTCTACGACCTGCGCACGGATGTCAGCGAGGGCCACGGGCTCGGGGACACCATGGCCGACTTCCTCGAGCGGGTTGAGGCGAGGAGCACGCTCCGCGTGACCTTCGAGCAGGATGCCGAGCGGCGTCTGCCGATCCCCCTCGAGCGTGAACTCTGGCGGATCGGCCAGGAGGCGATCACCAACGTCGAACGCCATGCCCGGGCCACGTCGCTGCACGTGCGCTGGGTGGTCAGGGCCTCCGAGGTGCTCCTCGAGGTCCTGGACGACGGGCGCGGCTTCCCGCTCGGGACGGCCGGCCGTATGGACTCCTATGGCCTGCTCGGGATGCGGGAACGCGCGGGTGCCATCGGCGCGACACTCGACGTCGACACCGCGCCAGGTCGGGGCACGGCGATCCGGTGCCGGATGGAGGTCTGAGGTGAGCGACGGGATCCGGCTCCTGCTGGCGGACGACCACACCATGCTGCGGGAGGCGCTGCGGCGGGCCATGGAGGCGGCCGACCTGACCATCGTTGGCGAGGCGGCGGACGGTGACGAAGCGGTGCGGCTCGCGGCCGAGTTCCTTCCCGACGTCGTGCTCATGGACGTGTCCATGCCCGTCCTCGACGGCGTCGAGGCTACGCGACGAATCCACCGCGACCATCCGGACGTGGCCGTGGTGATGCTGACGATGCACGCCGATGCCGACGTCGTGGCCCGGGCGCTGTCAGCGGGGGCGATCGGTTACCTGGTGAAGGACGCGTCGATGAGCGAGGTCGTCGACGCAGTGAAGATGGCGGCGAGCGGTGACACCACGCTCTCGGTCGAACTGGCCAACTCGATGCTCACTGAGGTGCACCGCCTGGCCTCGCACCCGCCAGCGGCGCCTTCAGCCGACCACGGCGGTGGCGAAGGCGTCATCACCAAACGCGAGGAGGAGGTCCTCCAGCTGATCGCCGAGGGCCTCTCCACTCCCGAGGTCGCCGCCCGCCTCTACATCTCAGTGAAGACGGTCAAGAACCACTTGGCGTCGATCTACGAGAAGCTCGACAGCCGTGACCGCACCCAGGCAGTGGTCCGTGCCGTCAAGATGGGCATCATCCGGATCCGGTGAGCCCACGCGGGCCTAGCCCGGTGTGGCGGCGACGCTGGACGCGTCCTTCGAGTAGCTCTTGTTGAGGTTCCCCCCGAGCAGCGACACCGCGACGACGCACACGACGGCGATCAACGCGAGCAGGAGGGCGTACTCGACCAGGCTCGCGCCCCGCTCATCGCGGCGCAGGCGGCGCTGGAGGTGCGTGTTCGGCATCTCGGTCTCCCAATGACGGTGATCGGTCGCAGAAACAAAGGGAGCGGGCCCCTTGTGAGGCCCGCTCCCCAAACCTCGGTCCGGAGGACCGGTCGGCTTACTGGATCGCCGAACCCACCGAAGAGAACTTCTTCGAGGCGTTCGAGCCGAGCAGGCTCACGGCGACGATGCAGACGACTGCAATCAGGGCCACGAGAAGGGCGTACTCCACGAGGCTCGCACCACGCTCCGTCCGGCCGAAACGGGCACGGATGAAGGGGGCGCAGAACCGCTGCCAATAGGTAACGAGGTCCACGACGTTGCTCCTTGCTTTGTAGCCCCGGTCCTATGGGGCGGGTCCTTACGTCAATAGGGATCGGCACTCACGGTGGCGGCTGTATAGGTCCCCCGACTCAAAACGGAAGGACAACAGACTCTCTTCGTGACAAAACCGCTCATGCCGCCACCGAGCTCCGCGTCAGCACCACCCAGCGCTTGTCCTGGTACACGATGAGCCATCCCCCACGCGCCTGTAGCAGGCCAAGAAGGCCCAGGCTCCGGTCCCAGAGCACCGTGTCGACCCGGTACCGGTCCAGCACGGTTGCGGCCCCTGGCTGGGCATGCAGGAGGGTGTCGTAGTCGTTCGAGACGGAGACCGGGTACATGTCGACGCGGTCGTCGACGAAGACGCGCCCACCACTGCCCCTGAGGAGGATGAGATAGCAGCCGACGACGTCCTGCTCCGCGACGCGGTGCAGCGACGGGTCGAGATACCCGTGGGCCGCCATCCACTGCTCAGCTGCAGCCGGGTAGGTGCTGACGTCGAGCCCCGACCCCCGCAACGACAGCACGCCGAACGCGGCGACCAGCACGACGAGCAGCGCCGCCACGGCCCGGCTCAGGCCGTCGAGCGCGGCGTCGGGCGGGCGCAGCGGCTTCGGTGCCGCTGGACGAAGTGAACGGCCGAGCACCGGGGCGAGCACGACCGCCGCGGGCGCGATGAACCGCAGCGAGAAGAGGCCGAGCGCGAGGAACGCCACGACGGGGAGCGCGTCCGACCACGTGTGGCGGGCTCGCAGCACGATGACCAGGGCCAAGGCGATGAGCACCAGGGCGTAGACGCCGTCGCCGCTCTGGAAGTTCGGGGAGCGCCACTCCACGACGTTGCGGAACACGCTCGCCTTGTCCTGGACGGCCAGCGGGAAGGTCAGCAGGTGCGGGCCGAGCGGGTTCACGGCGGACGCGGCCAGGCCCGCGCCCTCCGCCGCCAGGTACGGCCACATCCACCTTGCGACGCTCTTCGAGTCGACCACCGTGCCCACGTACACGACCGCCAACCACAGCGCACCGAGCGGGAATGACCCGTGGGAGTTCACCCACACCCAGGTGATCGGCACGATCCACCACGGGTTGGCACGCGCCTCGACGACGGTGATCAGCAGCACCAGGCCGAGCAGCCCGATCACGAGCGGGCGCGGTGACCAGAAGACGGCACCGAACAGCACGGCCACCCCCGCCGATGCCATCGTGCGCACCGCTACGCCCGTGCGCGCCAGCCGGGCGATCAGCACGGCGAGCGCGCCCATCAGCGCGCCCTGCAGGAACAGCTCGACGTGCAGCTGGCCACCGTGGCCAAACAGCACGCCACCCGTCCGGTACGCCAGCCCGTAGAGCAGCGACGCGAACCAGCTCTGCACCGTCCAGGGCAGACCGTGGGCGGTGAACGAGTACGGGTCTGCGCGCGGGATGTGCCACGTCCGCACCATCTCGATGCCGGTGCGGAGGTGCACGAAGGCCGAGTTGTCGGAGATGGCCCGGATCCCGACGCGGAAGCCGAACACCCCCAACGTGGCAACGACCAGCGTCTCAACCGATGGGGCCCGCCGGCGTCGCGGCGGTGAGATGCGGGGTGCGCCGTCGACAAGGTCGGCGGCGGGGGTCACCGCGCCTTGCCGAAACTGTGGAAGATGTTGATGACCGCCGGGCCTAGGACGACGACGAAGAGGGCCGGGAAGATGCAGAACACCATCGGCAGCAGCATCTTCACGGGCGCCTTCTGGGCGCGCTCCTGGGCCATCTGCTTCCGTTTGATGCGCATCTCGTCCGCCTGGGCACGGAGGATACGGCCGATCGAGACGCCGAACGTGTCAGCCTGCAGGATGGCGAGGATGAACGACCGGACCTCGACCACGTCGGTGCGTTCGTCGATCGCGCGCATGGCGGCGGCACGGGTGGACCCGGCGCGGACTTCGTTCAGCATGCGGGTGAACTCGTCGGAGAGCGGCCCCGGCACGGCGTTCACGGTCCGGTCGAGGGCCTGCTCGAACCCGAGGCCGGCCTCGACCGAGATAGTCAGCAGGTCGAGGATGTCGGGCAGGGCCATGCGGATCGCGTCCTGGCGTTCCTGCACCTTCCGGTTGAGCACGGCGTCGGGCCCCAGGACGAGGAACGCAACGCTCAGCGCGGCGACGAGGAGCCGCGACTTGCCGTGCAGGGAGAGGACGGTCCAGAACAGGATGAGCACGACGGGGATGGCGGCGATGGTCACCACGCGGAGAGCGAGGAACCGGTCGTGGTCAACAGGGTCGTACTTGCCGCTGATGATGAGCTTCTTCTTCGTCTTCTCGACGTACCCCTGCGGCGTGAACCGGTGGCCGAGCCGAAGGACCGCATCGAACAGCGGACCGGCGAGCCGGTCCTTGGCGGACCCGAGCAACTCGCGCTCCCGGATGCTGGTGATGACGTCGTACCCCTCGATCTGGCGGAGCGAGGCGCGCACCGTCGAGCGCTCGTCGAAGTGGACGAACAGGGTGTAGGCGGCCAGGGCCAGCCCGAAGAAGAGGAGGATACCGATGGCGAGAGGGCTCATGGATCAGACCTTGATGTCCACGACTTTCTTCATCCAGAAGAAGCCGACGAGCATGGTGAACACGGCGACGCCGAGCGCGATCTGGCCGCCGACGTTGGTGAACAGGACCTTGATGTACGCCGGGTTCGTCACGTAGAACACGGCTCCGAGCCCGGGCGGGAGGCAGCCGAGGACGATGGCGCTCATGCGCCCTTCTGCAGTGAGCGCTTTGACGTCGCGGCGCAGGCGCTCTCGTTCGATCATGGTGACGGAGACCGTTTGCAGCAGGTCGGCGAGGTTGCCGCCCACCTCGCGCTGGATGTTGACGGCCATGACGGCCCAGTCGAAGTCAGGCGACTTCATGCGGCCGGCACACTCCTCGAGCGCCTCTTCGACCTGCCGGCCGAGGCGCGCTTCGACGATGACGCGCCGGAGCTCCGAGCCCATGGGGTCCGAGACCTCCTCGGCGACGGCCTCGACCCCCTGCAGGAACGAGAAACCGGCGCGCAGGGAGCTGGCGAGCAACTGCAACGTGTCCGGCAGCTGTGACGTGAACTTGCGGATCCGCCGTGCGGCAAGGAAGTTGAGCACCGCGGGCGGAGTGATCGCGATCATGACCAATGCGATGAGGGCGAGCATCACGCCGCCCTCGAGGAGCGCCAGAGCAGTCACCAGCACTGCGGCGATCAGGTAGATGAACAACGCCTCGGCCGGGCGCAGCGCAAGGTCCGCCTGCTCGAGCTTGGCCTCGATGATGTCAAGTAGCCCGCGGTCATTGGCGATGCGGCCCGTCGTGGCGACGGCCCTCTTCATGAAGCCCGACTGGAGGAGGCCACCCCCGTCCCCGTCCTCGTCGTCGGCGTGGTGGTCGCCGAACGGCTTCATCGCCGCGTCGAGAGCCGTCCCCTCCCTGGTGATCAGGAGCACCGCCGCGTAGGTCAGCAACGCGGCGGCGGCGAGGACGAGTACGGCGACGAGGAGAAGGCCCGCCTTCCCCCGCAGCAGCCCGGGTGCCTGACGCAGGTGGACCGAGGCGGGGTTGACGGCCGATCCGACCGCAATGCCGCCGGGGACGATCTGGGCGTTGCCCTGCAGGCCTGGCGCGGTGATGACGAGGCTGGCGGCGTGCGTACCGGACGACTGGTAGGTGATGCGGTACTGGCCGTGCAGGTGGTCAATGACCTGGCGGACCGCGTCAGTCGTCGTCCCCGGGTTCGTCGCCGTGAACATCGCCCCGCCGTTGAGCGCGGCGAACTGTGCGGGCTGGGAGAGGTCGGTGCCGGAGGTGAACTGGAGGCCGATCGTGTAGGTCAGCGCGTTGGAAGAAAGCACGTCTGCCGCCGCGGCGCTCGCCGGGGAGGTCGACCCCTTGTCGTCACTGTCGGCAACGAGCACCAGCTGCGGCAGCGCGCCCAATTGGTGCGACAACAGGCTTGCGCCGAGGCGGACGCCGTCGTACAGGTCCGCCGCACCGCCGACGGCCACGCGGTCCACCGCCGCCTGCAGGGCGGCGCCATCGGCCGTGAACCCCTGTACGGTCCGAGCCGTCGGGCCGTAGGCGACCAGCGCCATCGTGTCCGCTGGCCCCTTGGCGGCAATGATGCGCTTGAGGGCGTCGCGGGCGGCGAACATCTTGGCCCCGTTCATGGTCGCCGCGGTATCGAGGACGAGGACGGTCGCCGTCGGGACCTGGAGGTCGCCGTAGGAGCGGACCGCGGTGGGTTCGAGACGCTTACCGTTCTCGATCAGCGTCACGTTGCCGGTGCTCAGCGCGTGCGCTCCGGCGACCACGTCCACCGTCACCTTCGGCATCGCCGTGGTGTCGACGCGCCGGACGACGAGCGTCGTGACGGGCGCAGCCGCGGATGCAGGTACGGCGGCGACGAGGAGCGCGAACAGCCCGAGGCCAGCAGCAACGACCGCCCGGCAGCGCCGCGCCCTCATCGGGCCCCCACGGCCCGGCGGGCGAAGCCCTCTGTCTGGAACAGGTCGCCACCGAAACGCACACCCATATCGGCGAGCCGCTCGGCGAACTTGGGGCGGATGCCGGTCGACTTGAGGTGGCCCTTGAACCGGCCGTCCGAGTCAACGCCCATCCCGAAGTCGAACAGGAACAGGTCCTGGAGGGTGATGACGTCGCCCTCCATGCCCTGCACCTCGGTCACCGCCACGATCCGCCGCGTGCCGTCCCGAAGACGGGCGATCTGCACGATGAGGTCGAGCGCCGACGCCATCTGCTCCCGGATGGCCCGGACGGGGAGGTCGAACCCGGCCATGAGGGTCAAGGTCTCGAGGCGGGCGAGGCTGTCGCGGGGGCTGTTGGCGTGGATCGTGGTGAGCGAGCCGTCATGGCCCGTGTTCATGGCCTGGAGCATGTCGAGGGCCTCCCCGCCGCGGCACTCGCCGACGACGATGCGGTCGGGACGCATGCGGAGGGTGTTGCGGACCAGGTCGCGGATGGTGACCTCGCCGCGGCCCTCGATGTTGGGTGGCCGGGCTTCAAGGGCCAGGACGTGGTCCTGGTGGAGCTGGAGCTCCTTGGCGTCCTCGACCGTGACGATCCGCTCCGTCGGCGGGATAAACGACGAGAGCACGTTGAGCATCGTCGTCTTACCGGTGCCGGTACCACCGGAGATCAGGACGTTGAGGCGGCCGACGACGCACCCCTGCAGGAACTTCGCGACCTGGGGCGACATGCTGCCGAACCCGATGAGGTCGTCCACGGTGAACGGGTCTGCCGAGAACTTCCGGATGGTGAGGAACGGCCCGCCGATCGCCAGGGGGTGGATCACGGCGTTGACGCGGGAGCCGTCGAGCAGGCGGGCGTCGACCATCGGCGTGGACTCGTCGATCCGCCGGCCCACGAGGCCGACGATCTTGTCGATGATGCGCCGCAGGTGGTTCTCGTCCACGAAGGTGATTGGCGTCAGCTCGAGGCGGCCGCGCTTTTCCACGTACACCCGATCCGGACCGTTGACCATCACTTCGGTGACGTCCACGTCCTTCAGGAACCGGTCGATCGGCCCGTAGCCGAGGATGTCGTCGGAGACGTCCTGGATCAGCTGCGCCTTGTCGGCGGCAGAGAGGGGCGCCCGCTCCTTGGCGAGGGCGGCCTGGAGCTGCTCCTGGACGCGCCGGCGCAGTTCGTCCTCGGTGAGGCGCTTGTCGTAGAGGACCGGGCCGAGCTCCTCGATCAGGTGGTGGTGCACCTTCTGGCGCAGCTCGTCGAGGACGGGGTCACGCCGGCCCGTCGGCGTGGGCGCGACCGACGGGCCCTGGACCTCCTGAAGGCGCTTGTACAGCGACACGGTTCCTCCTGAACGCGGACTAGGGGTTACCGACGGCCCTTGGCGGGCGACAGCGAGTCGGAGAAGAGGCCGGCGAGCGCCTCCATGCTGCGAGCGACCCCGGACTTGGGGTTGTCGAGCACGACGGGCACACCCTTGTTGATCGACTGCGGGACGGAGATGTCGCTGGGCACGAGCGTGTCGGCCTTCAGCCCGAGCGCCCGCTCCACCTCGCTCACGTCGATCTTGACCTTCGAGTTCGCCCGGTTGAGGACGAGCTTCACCTTGGTGGTGGGCAGGTTGAGCAGCCGCAGGGTGTTGATCCCGAGCTTCACGTTCTTGATGTTGGGGACGTCCATCCCGGCGACGAGGACGATGTCGTCGCACTCCTCGAGCAGGCGGATCACGACCTCGGTGAAGTACGAGGGAGTGTCGACCACGATGTAGCTGCAGAACTGCCTGACCATCTCGATGATCTTGATGACGTCGTCGGCGTTGATCTGGTCGGCGAACGCCGGCTCCGTGGGCGCGGGGAGGGCGTAGAGACCGCTCGGCTCGTGGCGCACGAGCAGGCTCTTCATCAGCGCGGTGTCCATGCGGGTGATCGATGCAACGGCATCGGCGATCGTGTGCTGCGGGACGAGCTTGAGCATGACGGCGACATCACCGAACTGGAGGTCGGCGTCGATGATGCAGACCGGTGCATCGGACGCACGCGCCAGCACCACTGCCAGGTTGGTGGCGACGAACGACTTCCCGGCGCCGCCCTTGGTGCTGAACACGGTCACCACGCGCCCATGCATCCCTCCGCCGGGCGCGCCGGCCACCGGCGGCGGCGCAGTGGCGGCGACGTTCAGATGGTCTGCAGCACGCTCGATGGCCTCGATGAGCTGCCCCGGTTCCTGGGGAACGGTGATGACGTCGCCGATGCCCGACCGGATGGCTTGCTGGAGCATTTGCGTCGACAACTCGTCAACGACCAGGACGCCTGCGGCCGACGGCCGCTCACGCAGGTACTCGGAAATCGCTGACAGGCCAGCCGGCTCGGCGCACGACGGCCCGAAGACGACGACGGCCGGCAGCTCGACCTTGTCCGCCATCACCCCGATCGAGGGGTAGCTGGAGGGGTGGGCATGCTCGCCCAGTTGCATGGCCAGGCGCGTGCGGAGGCGCGGGTCGTCATCGACGACGGCGACGCTGAACGGCGGCGCGAACGCCCGGCCCGCGCCGGTGCCCGGCGGGCCCGCATCCTGCGTCCCGGTCACGAAGTCCTCCTGGTGGACTGTCGGCACCCCGAGCCTACCCGGCGGGGTACGGGGTCAGGCCGGGAGCCTGGTCGACCTCGTTGTCCTGGACGGGAGCGATGGCGGTCGGTGCGTTGTCCGGCGGGACCAGCGCCAGGTAGATGGAGTTCTTCGCCGACGCAAGCACGATCCGTTCGGCGGCGTCGGGGGGGACGGCGAACGTGAACAGGCCACCGCCCGGGTTGACCGCAGGTGTGGTCGTCCCCGCCGTCGGAGCAGCGCTGGCGCCGATGGCCACGACCTGCACGTTCTGGTAGAAGAAGTGCTCGTAGGAGGCGCCGCTGGGGTTCTGGAAGCTCCCCATCAGGTCGACCTTGTCCCCAGGGACGACGAGACCAGCGACGCCTCTCACCTGGTCGATGCTCACCGTGATCGCCACCTGCCCGCTGGGCACGTTCGTCGTGCTGAAGCTCGTCGTCGCCACGGAGCGCTCCACGAACTGGTTGTCAACGAGGATCTGACCGGCGGCGAGGTCGAGGGGGGCGACCTTGCCCTTGATCTCGTTGAGGTCAGTGACCGCCGACTGGGGGAAGAACTTGGCCGGGATCGAGCTGGCCACGATCAGGTTGTGACCGATCGCAGCGTCGCCGGTGGTTCCCTTAGGGATGGTGGCTGAGACCTTGTAGACGCGCACCAGCCGGGCGTTGCCGTTGGCCCGTGACTGGACGCTATTGAGGTACAGCACCGCGGACACCGCCGCCACCACGCCGATCGCAAGAGCCACGATCAGGATCAGTGTTCGTCGAGCGCTCATCGAACCTCTTTCGAGCTTTGACGGGGCCGCCGACGGGCCCCTGGGCCTGGGACGACTAGTGCATCGGCGTGTCGCCGCCCCGAGACAAGGAAACGCCCAAGGATTTCTGGAGCGGCCATTCCGGGGCGATCGGCGCAAACCGCCTGATCCCCCCGGTTCGGTGCATCCGGGAGTGGGGTTTCGCTTCATACGTAGGGCTCGCTGCCGATACAGGGCCCAACAGCGCGTGAACCAGGAGAGGGCCGCGGCGTGCACTCGGAAACGACGTTGGAACCCAGGACGCCCCGGCGCCCAGGATGGCGCGGACGGGGGTCGCGGGGCGCCGCGCTGGTGGAAGCGGCGTTGCTCCTGCCGATCCTGGTGCTCCTAACCTTCGGCGCGGTCGAGTACGGGCTGATCTACCACGACGAGCTCCGCATCACGACCGCGGCACGGTCGGGCGCCCGCATCGGCGTCACTGATAAGACCCTGGCAGGCACCTCGGTGAACACCGACGACGACTGGCAGATCCTCCAGGCCGTTCAAGCGGCGCTCGGCAACCTCGGCACCAAGGTCGTCTACGTCTCGATCTACAACGCGGGGAGCAACGGCAACGGTACGCCGGCGGCGGGCTGTACGGGGCCCGGTGCCGCGAGCCAAGCCGGGTTTTGCAACGTGTATGTACCCGCGGATTTCAGCATGACGCCCGCTCAGCTAGCCCTCACGAGCAACTACCTCGGCTGGCCGCCGGCGAGCCGGTCCGTGGTGCTCAACACGAGCTCGGAGCCCACCTATCTCGGCGTCGAGGTCGAGATCACGCACGGCTACATCTCTGGGCTATTCGGCAGTTCACGCACCATCCTGGAGCGGTCCGTCTTCCGCTTCGAGCCCAACGGCAACACGACCCATTGCAACTGCATCCCGGCCAATCCGGCGACGACCACGACGGCGGTCGCGACGACCACCACGGCGGTCGCGACGACCACGACGGCGCCAGGCCCCACGACGACCGCGCCTTCGACCACGTCGACCACGCACGCGCCGACGACAACGGGTGCTCCGACCACCTCGACCACCCACGCGCCGACGACGACGGGGGCTCCGACCACGTCGACCACCCACGCGCCGACGACCACCCACGCACCGACGACAACTGGCGCACCGACGACGACGTCGACGACGAGCCAGATCGTCGTCATCCCGACGTAGATGCGGCGTCACCTTCGTCGAGACCAGCGCGGCGTGGCCATCGTCGAAGCCGCACTCGTGCTCCCGGTCGTCGTCATGCTCCTGTTCGGGATGCTGGAGATGGGCCTCTACTTCAAGGACAGTCTGACGGTCAGCGAGGCCACCAAGGACGCCGCGCACATGGGCGCGATGTACGCGGCCGACGCCGGGGCCGACTACTGGATCATCCATGCCATGCAGCACGCATCTCTCAATGGGACCGTACAGGAGGTCATCGTCTACGACGCCGCCAACGTCGACCCCAACAACTCGAGTGCCCAGGCGCCCCCCGCCAACTGCCTAACGAGCGCCACGGGCGTGGCTGTCAGCTACACCGACGCCCAGGGTCTCCTTCATGCAACCGGGGCGATCGGCTCGTGCAATGTCTACATCGCCGCAAACGGCGACTTCAACCACCCCCTGAGCGACTTCACGAGCGGCATCTTCTCGAACGCCATGAACTGGCCCGGCGCCAACCGACTCCAGAACACGGGCGACATCCGGTACCTCCCCGGCAACAATCAGCAAGCCGGGAACGGGCCAGATTTCATCGGCGTCTGGGTCAAGACGACGCACAACTGGACGACGGGCTTCGTCGCTACGTCCCCGATGACGATCACCGACCAGGCGGTCTTCCGCATCGAGCCCCGCCAATGAGCCCCGACGTCACTCTCCCGCCGTCTCGCCGTCGCATACGCACCGCCGCCCGCGACCGCCGGGACGAGCGCGGGATCGTCCTCGTGTGGATGGCGCTGACCCTCACCATGTTGCTCATGTTCGCCGGCTTCATGGTGGACCTCGGCGCGTGGTACCAGCAGTCCCAGGACATCCAGCGGACCGCGGACGCAGCCGCGCTCGCCGGTGCGACCTACCTCCCAGACAACCCAGGGCCGGCGAACGCGACACCGAGTAACTGCGGTACCTCGGTCGCCAACATCGAGGCCTCTACGCCGACGAATGCGTATTGCGCCGCGCTGAAGGTCATCTACAAGAACGGGTACACCAACGCGAACATCACCGCCGCTGTGGACGGGGCGAACGACCGGCAGCTCGACGTGACGATCCAACAGGGCAACATCTCGCAGTACTTCACCTCGTTCTTCATGGGCCCGCTGACCTTCACCCGGAACGCCCACGCGCAGTTCTCGCAGGCCGTCGCCCTCGGCAGCCCGCAAAACTACTTCGGGACAGGCACCCTGCGGGGTTTCACCGGGTTCGTCGGCAACTCGACGCCGAACTTCTGGGCCAGCATCGCCGGGTACTGCGAGGCCAAGGAAGCCGGCGATGAGTACGCCGCGGGCTTCGACGGCAACGTCAGCAACGTCCACACGGGCACCTACGTCCGGGGTGGCTCGTTCCCGACGGACTGTAACCCGACCCAGGACACCGGACGGATCGGGACCTCGACGCCAACGTGCGTGCAGGCGCAGAAGATGAACTGCGAGTTCGATCCGGCGGGCTACACCTACACGATCGTGGTACCGCCCGGCGCCTCGGCCAACCAGCGCCTGTGGATCTTCAACGCCCGGTACAACCCGTGCCTCAACCAGCCGGCCTACGACGCCGGCGGCAACCTCGTCCCCGCCCCGAGCCCACCCTACACGTCACCCCTCATGGACACCGACTCGAACCTTTCGACCATGTACTCATGCGGTGGGAGCGTCCCCGGTGGTGCGACGAACATCCTCACGTACTACTCACTGGTCGCTCCCGACGGCACGGTTGATACGTACAAGGCGTCGACCTCCCACAGCCTGGGCCCGACACCCGGGTACCCGACATGGACGGACCTCCTCGCACAGACAGACACCAGCGGAAACAGCTTCCCGTGGTCGTCGCTGACGACCGGAACCTGGTACCTCAACGTCTCGACCATGAGCACCACGTTGGCCAGCGGCACGTTCCAGGCATCGCCGACGGCGAGCGATGCCAACCAGCCGAGCTACGGGGTGCACAACTACGGGCTCCTCGTCAGCCCAAAGATCGGTGGGAGCGGGCCGAGCTCGAACTTGAAGAACGGCGGCAGCTTCGTCTGCTCGACCCAGCCATGCCCAACGGTTTTCGCCAACACGTCGACTGCAGAAGCGGCGACGATTGTGAGCACGGGTGGCGCGTCGGCGGCCACGGCCTACCTGGCGAATGTCCCAACCGCGGCAGTGGGGAAGACGGTCACCCTCAAGATCTGGGACCCCGGTGACTACGCCCAGTATATCCAGGTCATGAAGCCCGACGGGAGCGTCCTCGGCAGCAATGTCGGCGACCCGGTGATCAACTACGCCGTGTACGGCGCCGACCCGGCAGCCGTCGCGCTCTACGGAGGGACGCTGCCGAACCCCAACAACACGCCGTCGGCGTCGGGGACCTTGAACGGGTGCACTGACCCATTGACGTCGAGCACGTTCGCGGGTTCATCGGGCCCGTGCTTCCCAGTCGACGGGTGCGTCCCGCTCGACGCGTCAAACACCGGGAACCAAACGCCCCTGACCGACTGCGGCACCGACCTCCAGTACCTCGGCCAGTCGTCGCCACCGAACGATTGGGGGGCCCCGAACAACCGCTACGGCATGTCCCGGTACAGCGACGCCATGGTGACGCTCACCTTCGTCGCGCCGGTCGCTGGCTGGTACGGCATCCAGGAAGTGACCAATCAGGCGTCGGTCCACGACACCATCACGCTCAACCTGCTGATCAACGGGCTCCCCCCGCATTTGACGCCATGACACCGGGCGCGCACCTGTCGGGCGTGCTCGGGGTGCTCGCGACGCTCACCCGGGCCCTGTGGTTCCTCGCCTTCGCCGTGCTCGCCGGCGCGACGGCATGGGCGTGGGCCTTCGGCGCTGGCGCGTCGCTCGATGCCGGCCGCGCCGCTGCCATCGACAGCACGTGGCGCGACGCTGCCCGCCGCGGCTGGGCGTGGACGTGCAAGGCCACCCTGCTGTCGCTCCTCGTGGTCGTCATCGCCGGTGTCACAGCGCCGAACCGTTCGCCGATCCAAGCCGAGACGCTTGTCGGGACGGCTGTGCTCGGCCTCGCCCTGGCCCTGCTCCGCCAACCGGTCCGGCGGCTCGCGGAACGGGAGACGGCGGGCGGGCGGGCGTTCACGCAGGACCGGTGGGCGCTGACGTGGCTCCTCGTCCCTGTCGCCGTCGGTGCGGCGATGATGGCGCCGACCCAGTCGCGCGCGTGGGAGGCCGTGCGCGCGGCGATCGCCGGAACGCACCTCGGGTCCGCCGGGGTTTGGCTCGGCACCATCGGGCTCTTCGTCGTGCTCGTCCGCGGTGAGGGTTGGAGGTCGCTCCCGCTCGACACCGCTGGGTCCAGGCCATTCGTGCGCCCGGTCATCGAGATCGCGGGGCGGTCGGCGGCGGTGCTGGTCGTGTCCGGGATCGCTGCTGCGGCGGTGTCGGGCGACGGTCTCGGCCGGTGGACGAGCGACTACGCCACCCTCCTCGCCGCCAAGGCGCTCGTCCTGGGGGTTGCGGTGGCCATCGCCTGGCGCCAGTGGGTCGTGGTGCACGGCCGCACGCCGTCGACCCGCCTCGTGCCCGCCGCCGTCGTCGAGGCCGTCGCCCTCCTCGCCTCGGCCGGGATCGCCGCCGCCCTCATCGGCGTTGACCCGGTGCCCGCGGCCAGCGCGGCTGGGACCACCGCGCAGGCGGTCGCAGTGGCGTGTATGACCGGCGCCGCGCCCCATGCATGCGACGCCTCGACGATCCGAGCCCAGGTCGCCGCCGCGCCGGCCGCGCAACTGGGCACCGTGCTGACGGCACTCTGCACGGCCGACCCAGCGAAGCCCAACGCGTACACGTACTTCACCTGCCTCCAGTCGGTTGGCCAGGCCCTCGCCGACAAGGAGGCCCACGCCCCGGCGCCGGCGCTCAGTGACTGCTCCGCGTACGGCAACGGCTGGGCGGAGCAATCGTGCGCGGCGGGCGTGTTCAACGGCCTACTCACCAGCGAGACGGCGGCGGGCACGTCGGCGGACACGCACGCCTCCGACCCGGTGTGGCCGTGCGCGTCGGTGCCGGACGACGTCGCCGCCCCGTGCTACCTGCTCGCCCCCACCCGGGTGATGTGGCTGAACGGCGGCGACGTGCACGCCGCGTTCCAGACGTGCGACCACCTGACGGCGGAGTGGCGGGACATGTGCTACCAGGGCACGGGCCGGGAGATCTCGACCAGGGCCGGGTACAGCCCCGCCGGGATCGCGCAGGGCTGCAGCTCGGCCGGTGCCCTCGGGCCCGGGCCGTGCCTGGCGGGTGCCGCCCGCACGCTCGTGTTCACGCACCACGCCGACGCCGCCGCGGCGCTGTGCGCCGGTGCGCGGCCGTCTGACCGCGCCGCCTGTGACAGCGAGCGCCAGGCCGCCGTGGCCACCTTGTGACGTACGGGAGCGGCCTGAGCTGAGGTGGCCCGACGGGCGCGAAGCGGCCGGCGGACCGCCGGCGCGCTCAACCTCCGGCGCCATTCCGTCGATACCCGCGCTGAGGTTGTCGAGGAGAGGGCAGCGACGGGCGATGCGCAAGGTGAGGGGACGGCACGCGCAGCGGGGGGCGACCCTCGTCGAGGCGGCGATCATCATCCCGGTCCTCGTACTGATCCTGTTCGCGATCATCGACTTCAGCTGGGCCTTCTACCAGTACATCTCGCTGCGCCAGGGCGTGCGCGAGGGCGCGCGTGAAGCCGCCATCACGACCCTCCCCGGGGACAGCACCAACTGGACCAACTGCACCCTTGCGACGAACAACCTGCCCACCATCAACCGCACGACGGCAGGCCAGGACTTCAGAGACATGATCTGCTACACGAAGTCGCGCATCGGGCTCGGGATGAACGGGAGCGTCCGCGTCCAGATCGCGTGGAGCAACAAGTCCAGCAACCCCCAGGAGCCCCAGAGCTGGGCACCGACGACGAACCCCGCGCTCACCGACTCGCTCGTCATCTGCGCCCAGTACAAGATCTCGTCGCTCACTGGCGCACTGTCTCCGGTCCTCAACAATTACGTGCTCACGTCCAAGACCGAGATCCGGATCGAACAGCCGAGCACGACCGTGGGCGGCGTGGCGCTGGGCGACATCCTCACCGCCAACCCGTCCCTCGACACGAGCGGGCCGCTCGGCGAGCAGGCGTTCTCGTCATGGCCGGCCTCGTGCAACGCGCCGTGACACGCACCAAGTCCGTACGGCGCATCGTCCGCCGCCCCGAGCAGCGGGGACTGGCGCTCATCTACCTGGCGCTCACCCTGACGGCACTGATGATCTTTGCCGCCCTCGCTGTGGACATAGGCCTGGCCAAAGAGGCCAAGGCGTCGCTCCAGGCCGCGGTCGACTCGGCGGCGTTGACCGGCGCCCAGATCCTCGACACGACCCAGGCGACCCAGCAGCAGAGCGTCTTCGACGCCGCCGCCACGGAGACGTACAAGTCGATGAACGTGCTGACCGCAGGCCAGACGGCGAGTATGACGGGGAGCTGCGGGAGCCACTGCGACGATTACGTCCTGGCGCGCGGCAGTGTCACCTACGACGTGCAGGTGACGACGCCCGCGCTCGGCCCCCTCGGGGGGAGCCCGGACCCGACGCTGCTGACGGTGAAGTCGTGCTACGGCGTCCCGACCACGTTTTCGGGCGTTGTCGGGTGGAGGACGATCCCGATCTGCGCAACAGCCACGGGGCAGAACGGCGTGGGCACCGGCGGCCCGAGCAACAGCGGGTGCGGCGCGAGCGACGAGTTCAACAACGTCACCAACACCTTCAACGCCGCCATCGGGAGCCAGACGATCAGCGCCACCTACAGCGCCACCACCCCGATCGATCTGACCAACGTCCACTTCGTCGTGCAGACGCAGTACGGGAACCTGGTGCAGATCCCGGCCGGGCCAGGAGGCGTCGGCGTCGCCGGTCAGAGCTACTCGGTCAGCCCGGCGACCGGCGGCACCAACGTGACGTTCAGCTACACCCTGCCCAACGCCATCGACGCCAGTTGGGACTGGACGCACAACAACAACATTGGGACTGGCGGCGTGTACTCCAACACGTTCACGGCGAACCTCCAGGTCATCGACCAGCAGGGCCGCAACTGCGGTGATGCCAGCTGGACCACCTGCAACCCGGCATCGGGCGGCGTCGCGCACGACCCCATCCTCGACGGTGGTGGTTCAGCGGCGTTCGACACCGGGAGCGTGAACGGCGGGTACGGCACGGGCAACAACCACGCCGACGTCACCGACGACACGAGCGGGGAGAGCCCGCGGCTCACCGACCCGTTCAGCAATACGCTCATCAACGGCGACGGCCACGACGTGGCGTCCGACGAGTACGTCCGGACCCGGAACCCGCAGACCAACCCGGTCGCCGGGGACAGCGACGACACCATCACCCCGTCCCTCGGCACGCTCGTCTCGGCAGGGTGGCCGGTCGGCGTCATCTACAACGACGAGCAGCCGCTGCGGGCGGGCAGTGTCAGCTTCCTCATCGACGGCAACGTGGCCAACTACTCGTCGACGTTCCAGGCGAGCTCCAACGGCAACGACTACTTCACCTTCGTCGACCCGAGCACGGTGTGGACGTACCCGCCACGCAGCAACGGCACGCCGACGCCCGTCGTGGGCGTCCCGGCGTTCGGGGCCGTTTCTGCGAACGTCTCGACCGCCGCGACCTCCGGGGCGACGGCAATCAAGTTCTCGGTCTATGACAACATGGGCAACCCCATGCCCGGCGAGAGCCTGGTGCCAACCGGCGTCGAACCGTCGGCTGTGACGCCTCCCGCCTCGACCGTCACCGCGTTGAACGGGACGACCGGCAACTACACCATCGCCTCGAAGGCCAACGGGTCCTATACGTACGCCTTCGCGTATTCACCCGTCGCCGGGGCGCCTGACCACGGCAGCGGCACGTTCAACGTCACGGTCGTCTGGAGCGGTGGGAGCATCAGCAGCGCCACCCTCGGCAACGTCAACAACGCCGCGGCGTGGCCCAACTCGCAGCACGACCAGGTGCCAGGCGGCGGGAGCCGCGGCCCGGGCTCGAGCGTGGGCATCATGTTCAACTCGGCCAACCTGGTCAACGGGTGGCACTCCGTGGTCGTGTTCGCCAACGACGGCGACGTCACCACGTCCGGTGGCGACTGCGGCATGGCCACCTGGGTCTTCGGGTCGACCGGCGGCGTCCCCGGTCCCGGGACCCTGCACCTGATCAGCTAAGGGCCCCCGGCCCGCCGCCGATCGGACTCTTGCCGTGCCCGCTCACCCGGACGCCGATCCCGGCGCGATCCTCGCCCTCCGATCCGTCTCTCAGCGCTTCGGGCCGCGACTGGCGCTCGACGCGTTCTCCCTCACGGTCGCCCGCGGGCGCGTGATCGGCCTCCTTGGCCCGAACGGCGCCGGCAAGACGACCGTGATCAACGCCGCGGCCGGGCTCCAGCGCCCGACCGACGGGTGCGTCGAGTGGGAGGGCGAGGCGCTCCCCTTCCCCTTCCCCGCCCGGGTGCGGGGCCGCATCGGCGTCGTGGCGCAGGACACCGCCCTCTACGACGAGCTCACGGCCGCCGAGAACCTGCGCTTCGCCGCCGACCTGTTCAACGTGCCGTCCCCGAAGCACCGGGTGGCGGACGTGCTCGCGCTCGTCGGGCTCGACGACCGGGCACGCGACCGCGTCAGCACGCTGTCGGGTGGCATGCGCCGCCGGCTCACCTTCGCGCGCGCCCTCGTCCACGATCCCGACCTCCTCGTGCTCGACGAGCCGACCCTCGCCGTCGACATCGACAACCGCCATGCCATCTGGGGGCACGTGCGCCGGCTCCGCCGCGAGGGCAAGACCGTGCTGCTGAGCACCAACTACCTCGACGAAGCCGAGGCCCTGTGCGACGAAGTGGTGGCCCTGCGGGACGGCCGCGTCGTGGCCGTGGGGTCGCCCGCCGATCTCGTCCGCACCGCCGGGCGCTGCGTCGAGATCGACTGCGACGACGACGTCGTCGCCGACGTGCGCCGGCGCCTCGAAGTGCTCGGCCCGGCGGCTCGGGTCGAGGCGAGCGGCGGGGGGCTCACCGTGCATGTCCCTGCCGATGCCACCGCCGAGACGGTCGCGACGGCCGCGCTGGGCACGGGCGCCGTCCGCGGCGTGCGCGTCCGCGCGCCCGATATGGTCGAGGTGCTCGAGGCACTGGGGAGTGGTGCACGTGGGTGACGGCCCCCGCGCCCTGCGGGCGAGCGCCATCCTCGAACTCCGCCAGCTCAGCCGGTCGCGCGTGCTCGTGGTGTTCACGGTGCTTGAGGCCCTCACCTTCCTCGTGCTCGTGAGCCTGTTCGGCCTCACCGGGAGCCGCGCCCCGACCGCCCTCGTCGACGACGACCACTCGCCGCTCGCCGCGTCGCTCGTGACCTATCTCGAGCGCGCCCACCACTCGTTCCAGCTCCGGCCGATGACGGCGGCCACCGCCCGGCGCCAGCTGGCGAGCGGCCAGCTGGTGGCCGCGGTCACGATCCCCGCAGGGTTCGGCAACGACGTGGCTGCGGGGCGCACGGTGGTGCTCCCCGTCGACGTCGACAACGTCGACGTCGACCTCACCGATGACATCCAGCGGGCCGTGCCCTCCGCACTGGCGGCGTTCGGGCGTGCCAACGGTTTCCCCGGCGTTCGCGTCGTCGCCGCCGAACGCGACCTCATCGCCCACGACACGGGGTTCATCCCCTACCTGGTCGTGAGCGCCCTCGCCCTGGACGCTCTCGTCGTCGCCGGCGTCCTCGGCGCCCTCGCGGTGGCCCGCGAGTTCGAAGCCGGGATGGTGACGCAGTGGCACCTGGCGCCGGTCGGGGCGGGCTGGCTGCTCGCCGGGAAGCTGCTCGCATCCGCACTCGTGTCCACCGTGGCGGTCGGCGTGGCAGCGGGGGTCGTGTTCGCGGGGTACGGCGTGACGCCGGTGCACGCGTTCTCGACGTTGGCGTCGCTGGTCCTCTGCGTCGGGATCTTCACGTGCGTGGGCGCGGCCGCCGGCGCGCTCCTGCGCCGGTCGCTGCCCGTCGCCGCGCTGTTCTTCGGCTTGGCGCTCCCGCTCTACATCGACTCCGGCGCGCTCGAGCCGGAGCGCTTCGACGGCAACGCCATCTGGGCCGTCGCCCACGCCTCCCCGGTGTACTTTGCCGTCGGCGCCCTCGAGGATGCCGTACACGGGCTCCGGGTCACGCCCGAGCCACCGCTCGCGGACGCGGCCATCCTCCTGCTGTGGGCGGCCGTCGCGGTCGTCATCGCCTCGGCCGTCCTCTCCCGCCGGGTGGCGGTGCGATGAGACGGGCATGGGCCGTCGCGCGCACCGACCTCCGCACCTGGCGGCGCAGCCCCTGGGCGGTCGTCGCCGCGCTCGTACCGCCCGTCGGGATGCTCGCGCTCGTCATGGTGCTGACGTGGTCCGTCACCAAGCAGCCCGTCGCCCTCGTCGTGGAGGGCCGCGGGCCGCAGGCGGCGCTGATGGCGCACATCATCACGGCCGACCGCGAGGCGTACCAGCTGAGGGTCACCGACCTCACAAGAGCCCGGCGGCTGCTCCAGCGCCAGGAGGTCGCCGCGGTGATCGTCGTGCCCGCATCGTTCGACAGCGACGTCGCGACGGGTCGGGCGAGCCTCGACCTGACCCTCAACAACGTCGACATCGACTTCGGTGACGACATCCGGCGCGCCGTCGACCGGTCCGTCGCCGAGTTCGACGCGCCGCAGCTCGGCGCCAGCCTCGAGCGGACGGGCGCGGCGCAGGGGCTCGTGGTGCCCAACCCCTACCGCGTCGACGTCGCCGAACGCGACCTGCGCCGGACCACCGTCACCTACTCCAAGTACCAGGCCGTCCCGGTCGTCATCCTCCTGGTGCTCAACATGGGGGTGCTCGGCGCCGCCCTGCTCGGGGCGCGCGACCGCGAGCGCGGCACCACCGCGTTCCTGCGCGCCACGCCGATCCGGCCCGTGGCCCTCGTCGCCGGCCGCCTGGCGGGGACGGCGCTCGCCACTGTCGCCGTGCTCGCCCCAGCCATCGCCGTGCTCACGGCGATCCACGTCGTGGCGCCGCCGCCGGGGCATTGGCCGGCGCTCGTCACCGTGCTGCTGCTCACCACCTTGCTCGCCGCCGCCACCGGAGTCCTCGTGGGCGCGGCCGTGCGCCAGGTCCGCGCCGTCGCCGTCGTGGCGATCACTGCGTCGTCGTACCTGTTCTTCCTGGGCGGCGGGTTCACGACGATCGCGTTCCTCCCCGAGTGGCTGCGCGCGCTCAGCCGCGTCGTGCCGACGTCCTACGCCATCGACGCCGTGCGCCAGGCGTTGTTCTACCCGGGGCTGCACGGCGTCGGGACCGACCTCCTCGCCCTCTCGGCGTTCACCGCGGCCGCGGTCGCCGGCGGTGCGCGGGCGTTGCGCGCGGGAGCGGTCCGATGAGCCGGCGCGTCGAAGCGGGCGCCACCGTCCTCGCCGTCACCGCGCTGGTGCTGACGGTGCTGATCGTCGGGCGCGTGTCGGCCCACAGCGGCCAGGCGCCCGCCGTCCTCACCGGCCCGGCCGCCGGCAGCACCACGCACCCGCCGGCGACCAGCGCCAACCTGCTCTGCGACGTAGGAGCCGGCGCGGGAGGACTGCAGTTGCGCGGCGTCTGCGCGGGCGCCCTCACCGAGCCGTTCGCGTGCGTGGCGGCGGTGGACGACCTCTACCTCACCGGCCGCCACCAGCTCGACACCGCCCACGTGCTCTACCTCACCCTCAACATCGAGTCCTACCGCCAGCACGCCGGCGACTACGCCGGCGCCCAGGCCGTGCTGCAGGTCACCGGACCGGCAACGGTCGAGCGCTGGTCCAACTACGCGGTGGGCGTCCACGTCGCGGACGACCGTTCGGTGACGATGCCGCCGACCGTCCTCGCCGCGGACGCGGGCACGGGCTCGAGCGGCACGGTCACCGCATCCGGAGCGATCAGGTGCGCGACGGCATGAGCGCTGACCGCCGCCTCCTCGTCGGCCTGGCCGCGCTCGTCGCGGTGCTCGCCGTGGTCCTGACCGTCGTCACCGTCACGTCGGGCGGCAGCCCGAAGCCGGCGACCGCAGCGACACCGGCGCCCACGTTGAGCGCCCCGGCCACCACCGCCGCGACACCGACGACCGCGGCGACGCCGACGACCGCGGCGACGCCCTCGACCGCGGCGACACCGACCACTGCCGCACCCGCCACGGTCATGGACGTGCCCGTGACCGCCGCCGGCGCGCTCCTCGCGCCGCCAGTAGCTCCCGACGTCCGCCACGAGGACGCGCCCAACGACTGCGCCAGCCTCGTCGACAGCGGCTGGCAGAGCCTCGACTGCCGCGAGCTGCAACCCGGCGCGGGCGGCATCACCTACCTCATCGAGGTGAACCCCTCCCCGTCGTTCATCGCGACGCGCGCGTACGTGTTCCGCCGTGCCGCCGATGGGAGCCAGCACCTCATCCTCCGGGCCGAGGACGACAACGGCTCGCGCTACGTCGCCAGCGAGGTCGAGGCGTCCGTCGCCCAGACGGGAGAGGCGCACCCGGTCCTCCTTGTCGGGTTCCTCTCCGAGGACGGCAACCGCCAGGCGGTCGACATCGTGCGGGCGTCCGGCGACGTCGCCGCCCACCTCGACCTCGCGAACGGCGTCGTGATCCCAGCGACCAACGGCCTCCAGACGTGGTCGGCCACGGCAGGCGGGCCGTACACCCACGACACCCTCCGCGACGACAACGGCGCCTGGCGCATCGTGGCGCGCACCATGGTCGACCCGGCAGACGTACCCCACGCGGACAACGTGCTGGCACGAGGTACGCCAACCGCGTCGCCCGGCCCGTCGCCATCATCGTGACGCTGCTCGTGGCCGCAGTCATCGTGGCCGCCGTGTGGCCGCGGTCGCACACGCCCGCGGGCCAGTGCCGCGGCACCACCGGAAGCGCGGCACGCAGGCAGCCGTACGCCGTCGTGCTGCGCACGGACACGGACCGCGTGGTCTCGGCCGTGGACTTCGATGGCCGCCTGTGGCGCGCCGTGGGGGACCGGGTGGCCCTCAGCGGGCTGGCGCAACGGTCGGCGACGTCGCTCTCGGGCGCGCTGACGCTGGTCAACACCCAGGAGGCCGCGTTCTCGTCGGCCGCCGGCTACGCGACCTTCCGGCCGGTGACGCGCGCCGACGGGTGCACTGCGCTCCCGGTGGTCGCCTCAGGCGCCCGGGTACAGACCGGGCGCTGACGTCAGCCCTCGGGCTCGGTCTCCGGCGCCGGGCTGCCGGCCTCGTCGCCGCCCGCCTCGTCGCCCCCGGCCTCGCCACCGCCGGTGTACTCGGCGGCCAGGTCCGCCCACGCGGCCTGGCTCTCGTTCTCGGGGTCGAAGCTCGAGTAGTCGATGTTGCCGACGTAGTTGCCTTGGTCGTCGTAGGCGTGCTCGCCGAAGGCCTCGCGGTACTCGGCCGCCACCTCGCCGCCCTCCTCGGCCTGCTTGATGGACAGGCTGATGCGGCGCCGCTGCAGGTCGATGTCGATGATCTTGACCCACAGCTCGTCGCCCGGGCTCACGACCTGCTCGGGCAGGTCGACGTGGTGCGTCGCCATCTCCGAGATGTGCACGAGGCCCTCGATGCCGTCGCCCACCTGCACGAAGGCGCCGAACGGCACCAGCTTGGTCACCCGGCCGTACACCAGCTCGCCGACCTGGTGGCTGCTGGCGAACTCGTTCCACGGGTCCTGCAGCGTCTGCTTCAGCGACAGGCTGATGCGCTCGCGGTCGAGGTCGACCTCGAGCACCTTCACCTCGATCTCGTCACCGACCTGCACGACCTGCGACGGGTGCTCGACGTGCTTCCACGACAGCTCCGAAACGTGCACGAGGCCGTCCATGCCGCCGAGGTCGACGAACGCACCGAAGTTGACGATCGACGACACGACGCCCTTGCGCACCTCGCCGGGCTTCAGGTTGGCGAGGAAGTCCTCGCGCTGCTCCTTCTGCGTCTCTTCGAGCCACGCCCGGCGAGACAGGACCACGTTGTTGCGGTTCTTGTCCAGCTCGATGATCTTGGCCTCGAGCTCCTTGCCGACGTAGGGCAGCAGGTCGCGGACGCGCCGCAGCTCGACCAGCGACGCGGGGAGGAACCCGCGCAGGCCGATGTCGAGGATCAGGCCGCCCTTGACCACCTCGATGACTGGGCCCTTGACGACCCCGTCCTCCTCCTTGATCCGCTCGATCTTCCCCCACGCGCGCTCGTACTGGGCGCGCTTCTTGGACAGGACGAGCCGCCCCTCCTTGTCCTCCTTCTGGAGGACCAGGGCCTCGAGCTCCTCGCCGAGATGCACGATGTCGGCGGGGTTGACGTCGTGGCGGATCGAGAGCTCCTTGGCGGGGATGACCCCCTCGCTCTTGAAGCCGATGTCGAGCAGGACCTCGTCCTTGTCGACCTTGACGACCGTGCCCTTGACGATGTCCCCGTCGTCGAACTCGACAATCGTCCCGGAGATGGCGTCCTCGAGCGACATCCCGCCGAGGTCGTTCTCGACGATCGAGCGGGGGATGTAGCCGTCGAGGTCGGCTGGTGCGGGTGCCTCCTCGGTGAGGGTTGCGGCGGGTACGGCGGGATCGACGTCGGACATCAGGACAGGTTCGCTTTCGGTGGAGGTGAGGGGGCCACGGAGTGTGGACGCAGCCCGCGGGGACAGGACCATACGAGGCTACCAGGCACGGCCCGGCCTGCCGTCTTTCACCCCTTTCGGAACACGACGAGCCATTCCGGGCGGTCGAGATCGGGCGGGTGGCGCCCATAGTCGCCGGGCGCGACCGACCACAGGGCGTCGACGGTCCCGCCGGCGGCGGCCACTGCGTAGCGCAGCTCGCGCGGGGTCCAGACACTGGTCCAGAGGTCGAACGTGCCCTCGGTGCCATCCTCGTCGCGCACGAGCGCCAGTTCGTGGTTGACGCCCGCATCGGCATCGAACTCGTCGGCCTCGCCGAGCCACCGCACCTGGAAGTACGCGCTGAACGCGGTCATCGCCCCCCGGCCGCCGGGCGCCAGCGCCGCCACCATCCGCCCGAGCACCTCGCCGTCCTCGCCGGGCACGAGGCCGAAGGCCCCCTGGCACAGCGAGACCACCGCGTCGAACTCGCGCTCGTACTCCATCGCCCGGGCGTCGCCGCGCACGAACACGGCGCCCGGCGGCGCGCCGTCCCGGGCGAGCTCGATGAACCGTTCGCTGATATCGATCCCGACGACCTGCATGCCGCGCGCGGCGAGGGCGCGCGCATGGCGGCCGGGGCCGCAGCCGACGTCGAGGACACGCATGCCCGGTTCGAGGCCGAGCGCGTCGATGAGGAACCTGACCTCCTGCTCCGTCCCTTTGGTGAACGAGTAGCGCAGGTACGCCGGGCCGGTGTGGTCGGCGATGCGCTCGAACCAGTGCTCACCCATCGCGCGCGGCGGAGGTTCACCTTTCACCCCGCGTTCACCTCCTCGCCATCCCGATCTCAGCTGCGTCGACCACGCTACGCACGCGCCATGCCTGCCCACCCCAGCGTTCACATCTAGTTCAAGGAACGTGCACCGCCTCGCACGGAGGGTGGTCGGCCTCGTCGCCGCACCGGCACTGGCGGCGACACTCACCGCCAGGGCTGCGGCAGCGCCGGCGCCGGCCCTCGACGTCTCGGCGCATGCCTACCTCTTCGACCACGACCTGCGCGACCACGACGGCGGCAGCGCGGCCGTCGCCCACGGCGACGTGGCGTTCTCCGAGGGCCGCCTCGGCGGCTCCGACGGCGCGGTCGCGTTCGACGGGCACGGCGACGTGGCCCTCCCCGACGACGCCCTCGGGTACGGCGGGGCCGACTTCGCCCTCGACGTGTGGCTGCGGACGACCGGCGCGGGGGGGACCGTGCTCGACACCCGGCACTGCGGCGACGGCGGCGGCTTCGCTGTCGCGCTGGACGGGGGCCGGCTGCGTTTGCTCACCGGCGGCAACGACGACGACGGCACCGCGCCCGGCCGCGGCGGCGGCGAGCCCGACGGCGCGCCGGGCCCGACGCGAGAGAACGGCGCGGCCGGAACCCGGGCTGACGACGGGCGCTGGCACGACGTCAGCGTCGTACGTTCCGGCGCCGTGCTCCGCCTCATGCTCGACGGGGTCGCACAGCAGGCGCGCACGCTGTCGGCGGTGGACGCCCTGGGGGGCGGTGCCACGCTCGGGCGGGCGCGCTGCGGGGGCGACGGCGAGCACGGGGGCGAGGCGGGAGACGACGGGTTCCGCGGCGAGCTCGACGACCTCACGTGCGCGCCGGCACCGCCCGCCGCCCTGCCTGAGACGCCGTTCGCCGCGCTCCTCCCCGCCAGCGCGGTGAGCCTCGGTGCCATCGCCGTCGTGGCCCGCCGCCGCAGGCGCACGCGCTGAGCCTCGTCAGGACTTGGCGTCCGCCCAGGTATCGCCCCACGTCATGTTCACCACCAGCGGCACGCGCAGGTCGGCCGCGCCCTCCATCGCGGCGCGCGTGGCCGCCTCCGCGTCCGCCTCTTCGTCGGGCGGCACCTCGACGATCACCTCGTCGTGCACCTGGAGGACGAGGCGCGCGTGCATCGACGCATCCTCGAGGGCGCGGTCGAGGCGCACGAGCGCGACCTTGAAGATGTCGGCGGCGAGCCCCTGGATGCCCGCGTTCATCGCCTGGCGCTCACCGGCGAGGCGCACGGAGTACGTCGACGACGACAGCTCGGGGATCTGGCGGCGGCGGCCGAACAGCGTCTCGGTGTAGCCCTTGCGCCGCGCCTCTGCGACGGCGTTGTCCATGTAGGCGCGCACGGCCGGGTAGGCGGTGAAGTAGGCGTCGAGGATCTGCTGGGCCTCGGCGCGCTCGATGCTGAGCCGCTGGGCCAGGCCGAACGCTTCCATCCCGTACGCCAGGCCGTACGACACCATCTTCGCGCGCGACCGCATGCCGACGGTGACGTCGGTGGGGTCGACGTGGAAGATGCGCGCCGCCGTCGCCGTGTGGATGTCGGCACCCGTGCGGAACGCCTCGACGAGGCCGGGGTCCTCGGCCAGGTGGGCGATGACGCGCAGCTCGATCTGGTTGTAGTCGGCGATGAGGAACCGGCAGCCATCGCTCGGGATGAAGGCGCGCCGGAACCGCCGACCGTCCTCGGACCGCACCGGGATGTTGTGGAGGTTCGGCTGGTCGGACGAGAGCCTGCCGGTGCGCGCCACCGTCTGGTTGAACGTGGCGTGGATGCGGCCGTCGGGGCCGACTTCCGCGAGCAGCCCCTCGCCGTAGGTCGAACGCAGCTTCTCCACCTCGCGGTAGCGCAGGAGCGCCTCGATGATCGGGTGCTGGCCGAGCAGCTTCTCGAGGCTCGCGGCGTCCGTGGAGTACCCGGTCTTGGTCTTCTTCTGCGGCTGCAGGCCGAGGCGCTCGAACAGGATGGTCCGTAGTTGCGGCGTCGAGTTGACCTTGAAGTCCTCACCGGCAAGGTCCTGGATCGTGCGCTCGAGCAGGCGCACCTCGGACGTAAGCTCGTCGTTGAGCTGGCGGAGGATCGTGCCGTCCACGCGCACGCCAATGCTCTCCATGCGCGCCAGCACGCGTACGAGGGGCCGCTCGATCCCGTCGTACAACGCGCGCAGGCCGCGCGCTTCGAGCACCTGCGTGAGCGTCGGCACGAGCCGGGCGATGGCGACGGCGCGGCGGGCCGCGTCCTCACCGGGATCGGCGCCGAGCCCGTCGAGGTCGAGCTGGCCGGCGGGCGCGGCGTCGGGTGAGCGCAGCTCGAGGCGCAAGTACCGCAGAGCGAGGTCCTCGAGCAGGTACAGCGTGTCGGCGGGGTCGACGAGGTAGGCGGCAACCGCGGTGTCGACGTCGAGGGTCGTGATGTCGATGCCGTTGGCCTCCAGGCCGCGCATGAGCTCCTTGGCCCGGTGGGCGTGGACGGCGACGCCGCCCGGCGCGGTGAGCGGCGCGAGGCCCGGGCCGATCAGGGCGCCGTCCAGCCAGACCGCCTCGTGCGCCGGCGCCTCGTCCGGCCCCGGCACGGGCGCGAACGCCAGCCCGAGGATCTCCGAGCGCCCGGGCTCCCCGGTCCATGACGGCTCGATCGCGACGGGCGCGCCGCGCGCGAGCAGGTCCTGCACCAGCTTGGCGACGTCGTGGGCCCGCGTCAGGTCGACCTCGAGCACCGCCGCGTCGTCTGCGGCCGACGCGCTCACCTCGACCCCGGCCGTCGCCTCGACCAGGCGGTCCCACAGCGAGCGGAACTCGAGGAAGTTGAACAGCTCGCGCACCTCGTCGACGGACCACCCGCCCATGCGGAGCGCGTCCACGTCCACGTCGACGGGGACGTCGCGCACGAGCGGGGTCGCGCGCGCGTTGAGCCGCACGCGGGGCTCGTGCTCCGCCAGGCTGGCGCGCAGCTTCGGGGTCAGTTTGTCGAGGTTGGCGTAGATCCCGTCGATGGAGCCGTAGTCGTTGATGAGCTTGGCCGCCGTCTTCTCCCCGACGCCCGGGACGCCCGGGAGGTTGTCGGACGGGTCGCCGCGCAGCGCCGCGTACTCGGGGTAGTGGCGCGGGTCGACGCCGGTGCGCTCCCGGATGCCGGCCTCGTCGTAGAGGACGTAATCGCTGACGCCGCGGCGGTTGTACAGGACGCGCACGTGCGGGTCTTCGACCAGCTGGTAGACGTCGCGGTCGCCCGTGACGATGATGACGTCCTCGTCGCGGTCGCGCGCCTGGGTGGCGAGCGTGGCGATGATGTCGTCGGCCTCGAACCCGGGCTGCTCGACGACCGGGATCTGGAGGGCCTCGACCACCTGGCGCACGAGGCCCATCTGCTGACGGAGGATATCGGGCGCCTCCTGGCGGCCCGCCTTGTAGTCGTCGAGGAAGCCGTGGCGGAACGTCGGCTCGGGGCGGTCGAAGGCGACGGCGATGCGGTCGGGGTGGTGGTCCTTGAGCAGGTTGATGAGCATCGACGTGAAGCCGAACACGGCGTTGGTCACCTGCCCGGAGGCGGTGGCCATGTCCGACGGGAGGGCAAAGAAGGCGCGGTAGGTCAGCGAGTTCCCGTCGATGAGCATCACCGTCGTCACAGCGCTGCGAACGCTACCGGCGCGCCGCTCGGCGCGCCGCCGGCCGCCCGTTCAGGCGTCGGTGCCCTCCGTGGGGCGCAGCTTGCCGGCCACGATGTCCTCGGCGACCTCGCGCATCTTGCGCCGCTCCCGCATCGCCGTCTTCTGGATGAACTCGAAGGCGGCCGCCTCCTTCATCCCGTACTCGTCCATCAGGATCCCCTTGGCGCGGTCGACGGCGCGGCGGGTGGCGAGCTGGTCCTCGAGGCTGACGTTGGCCTCTTTGATCGCCTGCATCTCCTTGAACCGCCCGAGGGCCACCTCGATGGCCGGGATGAGCTCCGCCTGGGTGAAGGGCTTGATGAGGTAGGCCAGCGCGCCCGCGTCCCGGGCCTCCTCGATCAGGTTGCGCTGGCTGAACGCGGTCAGGATGAGGACCGCCGAGCGGCCGTCGGCGGCGATCTCGCGGGCCGCGGCCAGCCCGTCCATGCCGGGCATGCGGATGTCGAGGATGGCCAGATCGGGGACGTGCTCGCGCACGAGGCTGACCGCCTCGTCGCCGCGGCCGGTCTCCCCCACCACCTCGTAGCCATGCTCCTGGAGGACCTCGCGCAGGTCGAGGCGGATGATGGCCTCGTCCTCGGCGATGACGACGCGCACGGGCACGTTCGGGGGGTTCTCCTTCGGGCTGTCGGGGTCAGCGGACCTCGAGCTTGTCCAGGAGCTCGTCCTGGGCTCTCTCGAGCTCGGTGATCGATTGGAGCACAGCGGCACGGCTGCGGGCCATCGCGTCGGCGTGGCGCTGGGCGTCGCGGTGCTCGGACTCAGCCAGCGGCGTCTCCGACACGAGGGCCCGGAGCCGGGCGTCGTCGGCCGCGTCGGCGAGGGCCGCGAGCTGCTCTTCGATCACCGCCAGCTCCTGCCGCGCGCGGGTCAGGCGCCGGTGGACCTCCGTGAGGCGCCGCTCGACGACCTTGCGCGACATCCCCCCGAGTCTACCGGGGGCCATGTCCGGGCGACCCGAGGATTCGGCGGGGCCGGGCCGGGCTACCGTCGCCCGCCGTGCGGCGAGTGCTCACGTGGGGGGTGGCCGCGGCTGCGCTGGCGCTCCCCTCGGCGGCGTGCTCGGGCGGTGGGCCGTCGGGCGGGTGCGCCGGGCCGCACCGCGACGCCCTCGACATCCGCAGCACCATCCACCTGCTGCCCGGGGCACCCGAGCCGCCGTACTCGACCGACCCCCCGACGTCGGGCGCCCACCGGGTCGGCGACTACCCGCGGGGCGCGCTCACGGCGCCCGTCGCGCGCCCAACACAGGTGGCGCTGCTCGAGAAGGGGTTCGTGGTCGTGCAGTACCGGCCGTCGCTGCCGGGCGCGGCGGCCGCGCTGGCGCCGTTGGCGTCGCAAACGCCGTACGTGACGGTGGCGCCGGCACCGGGGCTGCCCAACCCGGTCGTGGCGACGAGCTGGCTGCACGACCTCCGGTGCACCGGCGCGTCGCCCGCGGCGGTGCGGGCCATCTCACGGTTCATCGCCCAGCGTGTCGGGCAGGGCCCCGAGCCGACGATCCCGCTGTCGGCGACCCGCCCAGCCGGTTCGCGCGGCGGGTGAGCGCCAGCGCCTCGGGTTCGCTACCGTGAGTGCCCGAGGGGGGCGAGGGTGGACGTTGCTGCGATCCGTCAGGTGCCGCTGTTCCGCGACCTGCCTGACGACGCGCTCCGCGGGCTGGCGGCGCGCGCCCGGCTGACGCGGTGGCCCGAGGGAGCGACCGTGTTCCGGCGGGGGGACGCGGCGGACGCGGCGTTCATCGTCCGCTCGGGCGCCGTGGCGATCCTCGGGGGCGCGGCCGACGACGAGGCCATCGCGTCGCTGGGGCCCGGCAGCGTGGTGGGCGAGCTCGCCCTGCTCACCGGCGAACCGCGGTCGGCGACGCTGCGGGCCGACGCCGACACCGAGCTGCTGGCGATCGACCGCGCCGATTTCGAGGCCCTGCTCCGCGAGCAGCCGAGCATCGGGCTCGAGCTGAGCCGCCAGCTCGGCCGCCGCCTCATCGACACCACCCGCCTGCTCCGCGAGGAGGTCCCCACGGCGATCGCCGGGGTGTGGGGCGTCGACGTCGACGCCCTCGCCCGGGCGCTGGCCGCTGCCGGGACGGCGGTCGGCGTGCTGGCGCTGCCGGGGGCACGCCTGCCATCACTGCCCGCCGGCCCCGTGGGGCTGGCCGGCGCCGTGGCGCTGGAGGCCACCGCACTGGACGGGTGGGCCGGGCGGCGGGTGGACGGCCTTGACCACGTCCTCGTCGTCCTCCCCGACGCCCCCACCCCCGCCGCCCTCGCCGCCCGCGACGCCATGCGCTACGTGTTCACCGCCGGGGCGGCACCCGCCTGGCTCGACGTGCCCGGGCGCCGGCCGCTCACCGTCCGCTGCCAACCCGGAGCGCCCGGTATCGACCGCGCCGTGCGGTGGCTCACCGGCAAGGCGGTCGGCCTGGCGCTGTCGAGCGGCGGGAGCAAGGCGATCGCCCACGTGGGCGTGATCCGCGTCCTGCGCGAGCAGGGCGTCCCGATCGATGCCGTGGCCGGGAGCAGCGGTGGCGCGCTCGGCGCCGTCGGCGTGGCCTTCGATGTCCCCGACGACGTGATGCTCGCCCGCCTGCGCGAGCTGGCGCGCCATACCCGCCTGCACCGCTTCGACTTCCATGTCGTGCCGCGGGCCGGGTTCTTCAAGGGCGTGCGGCTGCGCCACCTGTTCGAGTCGTGGATGCCGGGGATCGACCTGGCCGCCTCGCACATCCCCGTGTGGCTCCTGGCCACCAACGTCCACAGCGGCGCCGAGGTGGTCCTCGACCACGGCCTCATCTCCGACACGCTGCGGGCCAGCATGAGCATCCCCGGTGCGTTCGACCCGTGGACGGTCGGCGACGAGGCGCTCATCGACGGCGCCGTCGTCAACCCCCTGCCGGCCAGCGTCCTTCGCGACGCGGGCGTCGGGACCGTCGTGGCGTCGAACGTCGCCGGGCAGGAGCTCACGATCCCGTCGCGTGGGCGCTCGCCCCACCTCGTGCAGACGATGGCGCGGATGGTCAACTCGATGGAGCGCGAGCTGATCAAGACCCAGACGCCCCTCGTGGACCTCATGGTGCGGCCGGTCGTCAAGGCGCAGAACAGCTTCGACTTCAGCGCCGTCGACGCCTTCATCGCCGAGGGGGAGCGGGCGGCGCGCGCCGCGTTGGAGGCGGTGCCGGCGAGCGGCCGCGCCCGCCTGTTCGGTCAGGCCGTCGTCGACGTCCGGGCCACGGCACCGTCGTCGGGCACGGCCTCGCCGACGCGCTGACGGAAGTCGGCAGGCGAGTACCCGACCAGCACCGCCGGCGTGGCGGCGCGCACGGTCGCCGAGCGGCGCACCCCCATCAGCGGGCCGAGCTCGCCCACATAGACGCCGGGGTCGAGGGTCGCGATGAGCTCCTCGCCGCCCGCGCTCAGCGCCCGCACCACCTCGACGGTGCCGGACTCGATCTCGTAGATCAGGTCGCTCTCGTCCCCCTGGCGGAACAGGACCTCGCCCGCCGCCAGCTCCACGCGCCGTGGTGGCTGCGACACCGGTTTGGGCCGTGGCGTGAGCTCGATGATGCGGTGGGCCAGGGGGAGGATGCGGTCGTCGTGGGTGGCGACGACGACCGTGCGCCCCGCATCGGCGAGCCGCCGCAGCTGGGCGACGACGCTTTCGACCTGGAGGTAGTCGAGGTGGGCGGTGGGCTCGTCGGCGAGCACGAGCGGCGGGTCGAACCCGAGGGCGCGCGCGATGGCGACGCGTTGCTGCTGGCCGCCCGAGAGCTGGTCCGGCCGGTGGTGGAAGCGGTCGGCGAGGCCGACGCTGATCAGCAGGTCCTCGGCGCGCGCCCGCGCTTGCTGCCACTTCATGCCGCCCTGGAGGAGGGGCACCTGCACGTTCTGCGCGGCGGTGAGGCTCGGGATGAGGTTGAACGCCTGGAACACGACGCCGACGGTCTCGCGCCGGTACCGGCTCAACGCCGGACCGCGCAGCGCCGTGACCACCGTCGCGCCGAACCGCACCGACCCCGACGCCGGGGTCAGGATCCCGGCCATGACCGACAGCAGCGTGGTCTTGCCGCTGCCGCTGGCGCCAAGGAGCACGACGAGCTCGCCGGGCTCGGCGCGCAGGTGAAGGTGGTCGATCGGGCGGATCAGGTAGCCGCCGCTGCTGTACTCGATGACGAGGTCCTCGACGACGAGGCTCATGGCGCGCCCGCTCCCGTCACCCGGCGCGGCTCCCTGTCCGTCATGCCGCACCCGCGAACGCGGCCGCCGGGTCGGTGCGAGCGCTGCGCCGCAGGCCCGACAGGCTGGCCACGACGACGACGCCGGCCGCGACGGCGGCGAGCAGCAGGTAGGCCGAGCCGGGGATCTCGCTCGGCATCGGCATGCGCCCCGAGAGCACGGCGGCGAGGACGACGGCGATGCCGTAGGCGATGACGGCGAGCAGGGCGGCCTGCAGCACCAGCCCGGCGAACAGGGCGCCGGTGCTCGAGCCCGTCGCCTTGAGCACGGCGAAGTCACGGGTGCGGTCGAGGGCGGACAGGTAGACGATCGACGCGATCACCATGGCGGCCACGACCCACAACAGCAGCTCGACGTTCTGGATCAGCTTGATCGGGTTGCGGATGGGCTCGAGCATGTCGCTGCGGACCTGGGCGTTGGTCAGCAGGGCCAAGCCGGGGGGCAACGTGCGCGGCATGCCGATCACCGCGATGGCCGACGCCAGGTGCTGGCCGCCGTAGGCGAGCGCCTGGACGTCGCCGATCGTCAGGTAGCACGTGGGCGTGTTGGCCCGGTAGCTGAGCGCCGAGGTGAGCCCGACGACGCGGAACGGCCGGTTGTCGAGCTGCACGGTCGAGCCCAGTGCCACGTGCAGCGACCGGTTGACGGTGATCTCGCCGGGGCCGGCGGGTGGGCGGCCGGCCACGACGGGCGGGGCGGCGAACTGCACCGCCCGGACGCCGACGACATTGACGTCCTTCACGTGCCGGGCGCGCAGGGCGGCGCGGATGACGGCGACCGGCTGCGCCTGCTCGACGCCCGGGAGGGCGGAGATCGTCGCCGCCGTCGACTCCTGGAGCGTGTCGGACGACATGAACGGGCCGGTGTCGCCCTGCGGGACGACCCAGCCGTCGGCGTGGGTCGCGGCGATGCTGCGCGCCACCTCATGGTGGAAGAACGCGCTGATGCCGGCGAGCAGCAGGCTGAGCGCAAGCAGGAGGGCGGTGACGGCGATACCGACGAGGAACCGCCGCACCCGCCATCGCAGGTCGGCGAGGCTGACCAAGCCCACCGCCATCACTGTCCCCACGCCCGCCCCCTTGCCTGGGCGAGTGTCTAGTTGGTCGCCGACCGGCGTGCACGTGCCCGGTAGCGTCGCGACGATGGCACGGCAGCGTCTGACGTGCGCGCTGGCCGCCGCCTTGGCCCTTTCCGCGTGCGCGTCGGCCCCGCGCAGCGCGCGCTCGGCACCGACGCGACCGGCCACGCCGGTCCTCACGATCGTGAGCGGGCTCCAGGAGGACCTGCTGCGGCTCGGGTACCCGCCGGGCGCGGTCGACGGCAGGTTCTCTGCTTCCACCGTCGCCGCGCTCGAGCGGTTCCAGGCCGAGGCCGGCGTCAGCGAACGGGGGGCGCTCGGGCCGGCGACGGCCGCCGCCCTCGACAGCCGCCTCCCACAGGCGTCGGAGGCGGTGCGCGCCCTGCAGTCGGCGCTGACCGACATCGGGATGTTCGCCGGCGTGATCGACGGCCAGTTCGACGCCCGCCTCGTCGCGGCCGTGCAGGCCGTCCAGCAGCGCACGGGCGTGCCGCCCGACGGCGAGTACGGCCCGCAGACCGACGCCGCCCTGGAGCGGCTGTACGCGCAGCTCGTCCCCGTGCCCCAGACGACCGTCGCGCCGCCGCCCGCGCCCACGACGACGGTGGCGGCGACCACGTCGACGACGGACAACCTCCTGCAGCTGGGCCGCACCGGCCCCGAGGTGCTCGCCCTGCAGCAGCGCCTCGCCGCGCTGGGGTACCGGGCCGGCAACCAGGACGGCGTGCTCGGCGCCGCAACCGTGTCCGCGGTGCTCGCCTTCCAGAAGCGCGAGGGCCTCACGCGCGACGGCATCGCCGGGCCGGAGGTCATCGCCCGGTTGCAGGCCCCGACGGGAGCCGGCCCGCGCGCCGGGCTACCGGTGCCGCGCCTCGAGGTCGACATCGCCAGGCAGGTCCTGTTCCTGGTCCTGCCCAACGCCATCTGGACGCTCAACGCGTCGACCGGTAGCGGCCTCCAGTACGAGGACCCGACCACGCACGCGACCGACGTCGCCGTCACGCCCGTCGGGACGTTCACGGTGCAGCGCACGGTGAACGGCGACGTGCAGGCACCGCTCGGGACGCTGCACAAGCCGATGTACTTCTACGGGGGATGGGCCGTGCACGGCGCGGCCAGCGTGCCCCCGTGGCCGGCGAGCCACGGGTGCGTGCGCGTGAGCGACGAGGACGCCGACTGGCTGTTCGGCATCGTGTCGGTGGGCACGCCGGTCGTGATCTACGACACCACCGGCAAGAGCCCGACCACGGCGCAACTCTCCAACGGCGCCACCCCCGGTTATTAGCCGCCCTAGAGGTACAAGCCGACGACCTTGGCGCCCTCGCGGTGCTCGACCTTGCGCGCCGTGTTGCGCATGGCGAACAACTCCGCCAGCGTCGCCCCGTCGTCACCGATGCGCGCCGGGGTCCCGAGCCACTCCCCCGCCTCGGCGCGCGACAGGCGGCCGATCTCGATCTCCGCCAGGCACCGGCCGGGCCGCACGATCGCCGGGTGGAGGCGCGAGAGCTCCTCGTTGGTCGTGATGCACACGAGCACGCGCAGGCCCTGCCCGAGCAGCCCGTCGGTGAGGTTGAGCAGGCGCGCCATGGCCTGCCCCGTCCCCTGCTTGGCGTCGGCGCGGATGAGCTCGTCGCAGTCCTCGAGGATCATGAGCCGCCAGGGCTTGGCCGTGCCGTCGTCCTCGTCGCGCCCGATGGCGGTGTCCATGAGGTACGACGGCGTCCCGAGCAGCCGTTCGGGATCGAGGACGTAGTCGCACTGGCACCACGACCGCCACGCGTATGCAAGAGCACGCAGGGCTGACGTCTTGCCGGTGCCCGGCGGGCCGTGGAGCAGCAGCAGCCGGCCGGGGACGGCGTCAGGCGTGATGGCCATGAGCTCGTCAAGGGCGCGCGCGGCGCGGGTGGAGTAGTTCCGCCGCGCGCTCGGCCACGGATCGATGGCGATGGTGCGCACCGTGCGGGCCGGGCCGCGGCCCGCGAGGTGCCAGAAGCCGATGGGAACGGCCTGTGCCTCCGGCTCGGGCGGCGCCTCCGCGCCGCGCGCCGCGTCGTCGAGGACGGTGCGGGCGAGCGCGTCCGACACGGCCGTGGCGGTCAGGTAGGCGGTCCCACCCTTCCACCGGCAGACATGGAGCGTCCAGCCGTCCCCGGTGGCGATCGTCACCGTGCGGGCGGCCGTGACGGCCGAGCGGAGGACCGTCCCGTCGGCGGGGAGCAGCGGGGCGTCGGGGAGGACGCGGTTCAGCTGGCGCGAACGCGCCCAAGGCTGGGTACCCGCCACGAAGGCGCGCACCGCCATGGCGTCGACCATGTCGTCGACGCCGTCGGAGTCGTCGATGCCGACGACGAACGGGGGCAATGAAATGGGTTCCATACAGTGGCGGTGTGCGTGCGCGGCACGCCGCCATCATGCGCCACCGCCGGTGCGGCCGCCACGAATTCCGTCATGGCGCGGGCTCGAGGACGACGACGGGGATCTCGCGACTGGTCTTGCGCTGGTACCCGGCGTAGTTGGCGTGGTCGGCCGTGAGGCGGGCCCAAAGGCGCTCGCGCTCGGGCGGCTCGGCGACACGCGCCGTCATGGGGCGGGCCGGTGCGCCGGCGAGCGCCACCTGGACGTCCGGGTTGCCACGGAGGTTGAGGAACCAGGACGGATGCCGGTCATCGCCGCCGCGCGACGCGACGATGATGATGCGGTCGCCCTCCTGGAGCGGTGAGGAGAGCATCACGGTGTGGGGCTGACCGCTCTTCCGGCCGATCGTCGTGAGCTGGAGCATCGGCATCCCGCTCCCCCGCCACCCGAGCTTGCCGCCGGAGACCTTGACCGCCGCCTTGTGGAAGGAGTTCAGCACCTTGAACGTCGCGTCGCTGGGCACAGGGCGACGCTAGCGAGCGGCCGGGTCGGGGGCCTGCGCCAGCCGGTACTGGCGGTATCCGACGAGCAGCGCGACGACGAGGAGCAGGACGAGCCCCCGCTTGAGTGTCACCCCCCGATGCTAGAGTGCATTCGAGCTCGGTGCTCCGTGCATTCTTGAATTGCACAGTAGCATTTTCGAACGCCCGGATGCTGGAATAGGCTTACAGCAATGGCTCAAACCCATTGGTCCGAAAGGACATGCGGGTTCGATCCCCGCTCCGGGCACATTCGCAGCGATGAGCTGCCTTCAGTTCAGAACGAATTTGGAGGCAGCTGCTGTGACCTACCCCAGAGTCGTCATCGATGAGGTCCTGCAACTCCTGGGTGAGGGTCTAAGCCAAGCTGAAGTTTCACGTCGCACGGGCATCTCACGGACCGCGGTCCGGTCTTGGGCTGCGGGGAGAGTCCCGGTTCGGTTCCTCAGCGCGTTCGAGCGGCACGATCGTTCGACCTGCGCACTGATCGATGCCGTGCCCCGCCGGTCCTACGCGTACCTGCTCGGCCTGTACCTGGGCGACGGGACGATCAGCAAGATGCGCAGGGGCGTGTTCAAGCTCCGGATCTTCTGCTGCGATGCCTACCCCCACCTCAAGGACCTTTGCCAGGAGGCAATGGAGGCGGTCCTACCCGGAAACCGGGTGGGACGCGTCCAGCGCATCGGATGCACAGAAATCACCTCGTACTCCAAACACTGGCCGTGCCTCTTCCCGCAGCATGGCCCGGGGATGAAGCACCTCCGTTCGATCGTCCTCGACGGCTGGCAAGCCGCGATCGTCCAAGAACACCCCCGGGACTTCCTCCGTGGCTTGATCCACTCCGACGGCTACCGTGGGATCAACCCGATCAAGGGCCGAGGCGGGAAGATGTACCACTATCCCCGTTACCAGTTCGCGAACGAGTCGCAGGACATCAAGAGGTTGTTCTGCATGGCGTGCGACGCACTCGGCGTCGGCTGGAAGGTCATGAACCGTAAGACCATCTCGATCAACAAGCGGGCCGATGTGGCGTTCCTCGACACCTTCATCGGCCCGAAGACCTAGCCCTCCGCCACCATCTTCCGCAGCTCGCCCTTCGCCACCTTGCCGCCTGAGGACCGCGGCAGCGACTCCATGACCACGAGGCGCTCGGGCCACCACTCCTTCGTCACCCCGCGGCTGTCGAGGTGGGCCGTGATGTCCGCCAGGGTCATCGCCTCGTAGCCCGCCCGCGGCTCGACGACCGCGCACACCCGCTCACCGAACACGGGGTCGGGCACGCCCACCACCGCCACCATCGCCACCCCGGGGTGGGTGCCGACCTCGTCCTCGACAGCGGGCGCACTGATGTTCTTCCCGCCCCGGATGATGAAGTCCGACACCCGCCCGACGACCTTCAGGTAGCCCTCGTCATCGATCTCCACGACGTCGCCCATGAGCATCCACCCGTCGGGCGTGAACAGCGCCTCGTTGGCGGCGTCGTCGTCCCAGTAGCCGACGCACGTCGCCGGCCCCTTGCACCCCGGGATCCCCCGGCCCGGGATGGCAACGCTCCCCCCGTCCTCCGAGAACAGGCGCACGTGCATGTCCCCGATCACCCGCCCCGCGGTGCGCAGGCGCCGCTCGCGCGAGTCGCGCGTCGTCGTACCCGACAGCACCCCGGTCTCGTTGGACCCGTAGAACTGCAGCACCATCGCCCCCGCCCGGTCCTCGAATTCGGCGGCCCGCTCGTAGGGGACCGCCTCCCCGCCGGTGAACATGACGCGCAGCGACGACAGGTCCCGCGGCCGAGCGGCCTGCTCCTCGAGCATGAGGATGAACTGCGTGCTCACGCACGCCAGCACGGTGACCCGTTCGCGCGCGATGAGGTCGAGCGTCACCCCGGCGTCGAAGCGCTCGGCCATGACCGTGGGCGCCCCGAGGATGGTCGGCGTGAAGTGCGCGGTCCACAGCCCGAACCCGAAGGGCGCCGGGATGGCGGACAGGAACACCTCGCCGTCCCCGAACTCGCCGGCCGCCACGGCGAGCTGGTGGAAGTAGAACCACCGGTTCTGCGTGTGCACGACGCACTTGGGCAGCCCGGTCGTGCCCGACGTGGAGTTGAGCAAGAAGGGCTCGTCCGGACCGAGCGACTGGTAGTCACCCAAGGGCTCCCCGCCGAGGGCGTCGGCGACGGTGAGCCGGCGCTCCACGGGCACATCGGTGCGGTCGGTCACGGCGAGCACCGCGCCCGTCCGGGAGATCAGGTGCGCCACCTCGCGCTCCCCGGCGCGCGCACCGATACCGACGATCACCGCGCCCGCCCGTTCGGCACCGAGGAAGGCGGCATGCACGAACGGCCCGTCGGGTACGAGTACGGCGACGCGCTCGCCGCGTTGGACGCCCGCGGCACGGATCGCCCCTCCGATGCGGTCCGCGTCACGGTGGTAGTCAGCCCACGTCGCCCGTTCCGTCGGCGTCACGAACGCCGCATCATCCCCACGCGTGCGCGCGTGCAAGGACACCACGTCGGAGAGGATCAGGTTCCCCCACCAACCGGCTGCGTGGTAGCGGGCCGCGTCGTCTGGATCGATGGCCCGGCCGCGCACGGGCCGGAACCGTACCGGCTCAGGCGGCGACGAGGTGCCGGCAGCCGGCGAGCAGGTCGTCCACTGCCGAGGACTGGGCGGCGAGGCCACGCGCCACGTCCGCGGCGGCGCGGGCGACCGACATCACGCGGGGGTCGGCGCGGTCGAGGCCGGCGGCGACGGCGGCCGTCGCGACCGTGGCCGCGGCCTGGGAGGCGACGCGTGCGGCGACCCGGCCGGAGCGGTTGAGCCGCAGGAGGCGGTCGATCTCGACGGTGGCCCGCCACCACGCCACCTCGCCGGCGGCGCTCGCCGCGTGCTCCTCGAGGTCGACCGACGCGGCGAGGATCATGTCCGCCGTCAGGCTCCGCAGGATGGTGAGGAATTCCTCGCTGGTCATCGAACGTCCCTCCTTGGCCGTCCTGTGTTCCCCAATCGGCACGCAAGGATGCCAGGTGAGCCATCGGTAGCCTCGGGACCGCGATGTCTGCACCTCCCCCCGACCTGGCCATTGGCGCGTTCACCGACGAGGCGCCCTGGGTCGTCGACCCCTCGGCCATGACCTGGCGGCGGGGCATCGACGCGCTCCGGGCACGGACGCGGGCGCAGGTGCCTCGGCTCATGCGCCGCCAGCGCGTGCCGCCCGGCCGGCGCGCCCTGCGGGTGGGGGCGTCGCTCGGGTGGGCGGTCGGGCGCTGGTACGTCGGGGCGCGCCGGCGAGGTGGCACCGAGAGCCGGGCCGACCTGTCCCGGCGGCTCCGCGACGCCTTCGAACGCCTCGGGCCGACCTACATCAAGCTCGGGCAGATCATCTCGTCCGGCGAGGGGATCTTCCCGCCCGAGCTCGTCGGCCAGTTCCGGACGCTGCGCGACCGCGTGCGCCCCGAGACGTTCTCGGACGTCCGCACCGTGATCGAGGCCGACCTCGGGAGGCCGCTCGAATCGGTGTTCAGCTGGATCGAGGCGACCCCCGTCGCCGCCGCGTCCGTGGCCCAGGTGCACCGCGCCACGCTCTGCACCGGCGAGCGCGTGGTCGTGAAGGTGCAGCGGCCGACCGTCGCCGAGCTGGTGCGCAAGGACCTCATGACGATGAGCTGGATCGCACCCGTGCTCGTCGGGCGCATCCCCGTCGCCGCGTTGGCCAACCCGCCCGCGCTCGTCGAGGTGTTCGCCGAGACGATCGTCGAGGAGCTCGACTTCCGCCTCGAGGCGCAGAACATGCTCGACACGGCGCGCATCCTGGCCGAGACCGGCGAGAACTCCGCCATGGTCGTGCCCCGCCCCCACCCCGACCTCGTCACGCGCCGCGTCCTCGTGATGGAGGAGCTCACCGGGTTCGCGTTCGACGACGTCGCCGGGATGCGCGCCGCGGGCATCGACACCGAGGCAATCATCCACGCCGGGATGGTGGCGTTCCTCGAGGGCGCAATGTTGTACGGCGTGTTCCACGGTGACCTGCACGGGGGGAACCTGACCGTGCTGCCTGACGGCCGCGTCGGCCTGCTCGACCACGGGATCACCGGGCGCCTGGACGAACGGGGCCGACTGGCGTTCCTCCGGTTGCTGATGGCCGGGACCATCAACGACGTGCGCATGCAGCTGCAGGCCCTGTGCACGTTGGGCGCGCTCCCCCCGGACACCGACATCGACCTCGTGATCCGCGACCTGCGCCTCGACGCGCCACCGCTCGACCCGACGACGCTGACGCCCGAACAGCTGCTCGGTGAGATGCAGGCGCTCACCCGTTCCCTCCTGGCCTACGGGGCGCGGATGCCGAAGGAGCTGATGCTGTTCGTCAAGGACCTGCTGTTCCTCGACGCGGCGATCGCCACGCTGGCGCCGGACATCGACCTGTTCGCCGAGGTGACCCGGGTTGCGACGCACTTCGCGACGCGCCACGGTGAACGGATCATGGCCGACATCGGCATCGACCCCCGGGCCGCGGCGGTCGACCTTGACGGCCTCAAAGCATCGATGGGCGTCGCGCTCGACACCCCGACGTTGACCTACCGTGAGCTGCAGGAGCGGCGGCAGGTGATCCAGCGCCGCATGGCCGCCCACCGGCGCGGCACGGCTGCGGAGGCGCGGTGAGCACGGCGATGGGCAACCGCCGGGTCACCCTGGCGATCATCCTCATGTCGACGCTGATCGTGGTGCTCGACAACACCGTGCTCAACGTGGCCATCCCCACGATCCTTCGCGACTTCCACACCACCGTGCCCACGCTCGAGTGGGTGATCACCGGCTACGCGCTGACGTTCGCCACGCTGCTCATCATCGGCGGGCGGCTCGGGGACCTCTACGGCAGCCGGCGCATGTTCATCATCGGGGCGGGGATCTTCGCCACGGGCTCACTGCTCGCCGCCCTCTCGTGGAACGTCGGCAGCCTCATCCTGGGCGAGGCCGTGATCGAGGGCATCGGTGCCTCGATGATGCTGCCGGCGACGCTGTCGCTGCTGTCGACCAACTTCCAGGGCCGCGACCGCGCCGCCGCGTTCGCGGCGTGGGGCGCGATGGCGGGGTCGGCGGCCGGCCTCGGCCCGCTCGTCGGGGGGTTCCTCACGACCGACGTGTCGTGGCGGTGGTCGTTCGGGATCAACGTGATCATCGCCCCGCTGGCGATGGTGGGCGCCTTCCTGTTCATCGCCCCGCCGCCGCGCCGGCCTGGCGCGGCGCGCGAGCCGATCGACTTCGTGGGCGCGGCGCTGATCGCGACGGGGATGTTCTCGCTCGTGTTCGCCCTCAGCGAGGGGGGCACGTACGGGTGGTTCACCGCCATCGGCGACGTCCGCATCGGGCCGTGGACGGTGTGGCCGTCCAGCCGGCCGGTGTCCATCGTCCCCGTCGTGTTTCTCCTGTCGTTCGTGCTGCTCGGGTGCTTCTACCGCTACGAGCGCCGGCGCGAGGCGCCGCTGTTCCAGTTCGACCTGCTGGCCCACCGCACGTTCCGGTACGGGTTGCTCGCCACGGTGGTGCTGGCCATGGGCCAGTTCGGGATGGTGCTGTGCCTGGCGTTGTTCCTCCAGGAGTCGCTGCATCTCACGGCCCTGCAGAACGGCCTGTGGATGTTGCCGTTCGGCGCCCTCATCCTGATGGGCGCGCCCGTCGGCGGGCGGCTCGCCATGCGGATCAACACCGTGTCCGTGGTACGCATCGGCCTGGCGTGCCAGACCGTGGCGCTCGTGTACCTGGCGTCGGTGCTGTCGACGCACACGGTCTTCCTGCAGCTGCTGCCAGGGCTGGTGGTGTACGGGATCGGGAGCGGGTTCGCCATGTCGCAGCTGACGAACGTGGTGCTGTCGGAGATCCCCCTCGACCGGTCCGGGGTGGCGAGCGGGACCAACACGACGGTGCGCCAGGTCGGCAGCGCGCTCGGTATCGCGGTGATTGGCACGGTCGTGACGACGCAGACGATCAACCACGCCTCGAGCGCCATCCGCTCGTCCACGTTGGCTGCCGGGGTGCAGCAGGCGGCGGTCGACAGGGTGCACGTCATGGGCGCCAGTTACGCGCCGGCGCCGGGAGCTCCGTCGGCGGCGACGCACGAGCTCACGGCGATCGTGGCGCGCGCCGTCGCCTCGGCCAGCCACGACGCCATCCTCTTCGCCGCGGCGACGCTCGTGATCGGGACGGGGCTGTCGATGTTGATCCCGACGCGCCCGGCGCGGGCGCCGGCGGCGACGACGGAGCAGGAGCTTGCCGCCCTGGCGCCGATCGACGCCGAGGCGGCCATCGAGGGGCTGGCGTGACGTCGTGGGCACCGCCGGGGTTCGTGCTGGTCGAGGACGCGCCGTTGTCCGCGGCGGCGGCGATCGCGGCCTCCATCGGCCCTGCGGCGGGTAGCTCCGGTGCGACAGGGCCGCTGATCATCGGGATCGGAGGCGGGGTGGCGGCGGGCAAGAGCCACTGCGCGTCCGCGCTCGCCGCCCTTCTCTCGGGGGCGCGGGCCGAGGTCATCAGCACGGACGGGTTCCTGTTCAGCAACGCCGAGCTGGAGGCGCGTGGGCTCTTCGCGCGGAAGGGGTTCCCCGAGAGCTACGACCACGCGTTGGCCTCGGACGTGCTGGCGCGGCTGGCGTTGGGGGCGGAGGCGGTGGAGGTGCCGTGCTACTCGCACCAGACCTACGACGTCGACGGGCCGCCGCAGGTGGTGCACCGGCCCGACGTGGTCATCATCGAGGGGGTCATGGCGCTGCAGCCGCCGATTTCGGAGTTCTGCTCGTTGCGCGCGTACCTCGACGCGGACGAGGCGGACCTCCGCGGGTGGTATGTGTCGAGGTTCCTCACGTTGGTCGAGGAGGGCGAGGGGTTCTACGCGCAGTGGGCGGGGATGGGTGCTGACGACGTCCGCCGGCTGGCGACCGCCGTGTGGGAGCACGTGAACCTGCCCAACCTGGTCGACCACATCCTCCCCACAAGGTCGGCGGCGGACGTGATCGTGCGTAAGGGCGCCGACCATTCCGTCGCCGCCGTGGCCGTCCGCGCGCAAGGCGACGCGAAGTCGCGCCTCCGAGCCCGACCCGACTGAGGAGCGCGCTCGGACCCGACCCCGCTGCGTCACCGCTTCGCGCGCGCCTGTCCCCACTGCGGACCCGGCGCCATGGCGGTCACGGCGCAAGGTGGTCGCGACAGAGTGCACGTAGGCGTCATCTTTCGCGACCACCCTGGCGTCCGACGGCGCGCGGGCGGCACCGCAAGCGTCGGTCACGCCGCAAGGTGGTCGCGACAGAGTGCACGTAGGCGTCATCTATCGCGACCACCCTGGCGTCCGGCGGGCGCGGCCGGCGACGCGCGGGGCGGGGGCGCGGCCGCGCGGTGGCTCAGACGTGGCGCGAGATCGACCCGCGGGCGCGGAAGGCGGCGAGCGACCGGCGCAGCCACCACACGGACGCGGCGGCGATGACGACCGCCCCGAGCGCGCCCCACGCGATCTGCCCCCACGGGATGGCACCCCCGGCGAGCACGGTCCGGCCCGCCGTGAACACGCGCGTGGTCGGCAGCAGGTGGGCCACCGGTTGCAGCAGCCCGGGCAGGGCGCTCACGGGGTAGAACGTCCCCGACAGCGGCATCACGATGGCGAGCAGGCCCCAGGCGAGGATCTCGGCCCCTTGGCCCACGCGCAGGATGAGCCCGATCACCACCAACCCCACCGACCACCCGATGACGAGCAGGACGGCCACGAGTGGGATGAGCCCCGGCCCGAGGTCGGTGGCGTGGAAGGCGAACAACGCGTAGGCGACCACCGACACCGTCGTGATGGCGATCGCCAGCTTCCCGAGCCCGAACAACACCACACCGGCCACGTACTCGCTCTCCCGCAACGGCGTCACCAGGAGGTTGAGGAGGTTGCGGTCCCACGTCTCCTCCATGAACCCCGTCGACAGGCCGATCTCCGCCTGGAACACGACGTGGAACAGGAGGATCCCCGCCAGCAGCCCGCCCACGGCGGTGTGCCCGCCGTGCGACGCGCGCGCCAACTGCACGCCCAGCGCGCCGAAGAGGATCGTGTCAACGAGCGGCCAGAACACGACGTCGAACCAGCGCTGGGGCGCCCGTTGCAGCACGTACGCGTGACGGCGGGCGACCGCGGTGATCCGCAGCGCCGACGCCCGCCAGCCGTCGGTGATGACGTCGCTGCTCGCCCACGCGTCCGCGCTCACGCCTGCCCCCGCGCCAAGTGGACGAACACCTCTTCGAGCCCCTCGACACCGAAGCTCGACGCCACCTCGGACGGCCGGCCGTCGGCCACGACCAACCCACGCGAGATGAACACCACCCGCTCGCACAGGCGCTCGACTTCGAGCATGTCGTGGCTGGTCACGAGCAACGCCGTCCCCTCCTCGGCGCACAACCGTTCCAGTCCCGAGCGCACGCGCCGCGCCACATCGGGGTCGAGGCTCGCCGTCGGCTCGTCGAGCACGAGCAGGCTCGGCCGGTGCAGCGTCGCCTTGATGATCCCGACGAGCGTGCGCTGCCCCGACGACAGCTCGTTGCCCATGTTGTCGCCGAGCTCGGCGATGTCGAAGCGCTCGAGCCCCGCCGCCACCGCCCGCCGCGGGTCCACCAGCCCGTACAGGTGGCCGAACATCGTGAGGAACTCGCGCACCCGCAGCCGCTCGGGCAGCGGCAGGTACCCGGCGGCGAAGCCGACATGGCGGGCGGCCTCGCTGCGGTGGCGCGGGAGGCGGTACCCGGCGACGTCGACCGTGCCGGCGTCCGGCGTCACGACCCCGAGCAGCATCATCAGCGTGGTCGTCTTGCCCGCGCCGTTCGGGCCGAGGAGCGCGACGCGCTCGCGCGGCATCACCTCGAGGTCGACGCCCGCGACGGCAAGCGTGCGCCGGTAGCGCTTGACCAGCCCGGAGGCGCGCAGTATCGGGGCGACGGTGCCCATGGCCGCCAGTGTCGCGCCGCCACCCGGCCGGCGCGGCGCTAATTCGGCCGCCGGTACGCTCCTGCGGATGGCGTTGGTGGTGGGGCTCGACGGCGACGACACGTTGTGGCACAACGAGCGGTTGTTCTCGATGACGGAGGAGCGCTTCCGCTCCCTCGTCGCCCCATGGGCGTCGGGCAACGACCTGTCGTCATCGCTGCTCGAGACCGAGCGGAAGAACCTGCGCCTGTTCGGCTACGGCGTCAAGTCGTTCACCCTCTCGATGATCGAGACCGCCATCGAGGTGACGGGCGGCCGTGTGCCGGTGGGCGTGATCGCCGAACTGCTCGAGGCCGGCAAGCAGATGCTCGAGCACCCCGTCGAGCTCCTCGACGGGGTCGCCGAGACCGTGCCCGCACTGGCGACGACATGGAAGCTCATCCTCATCACCAAAGGCGACCTGTTCCACCAGGAGTCGAAGCTGGCACGCTCAGGGCTGCTCGAGCATTTCGACCGCGTCGAGATCGTGAGTGAGAAGGAGCCGTCGACCTATCGGCGCATCCTCGACGCCGCCGGCGTCGACCCCGGCGATTTCGTCATGGTCGGCGACTCCATGCGCTCGGACATCGAGGCCGTCCTCGACACGGGAGCGCGCGCCATCCACATCCCGGGCTATCGCGAATGGGTGCTCGAGCGGAGCGCCCTCGACCAGCCCGAGCACGGTCGTTGGTGGCGGGTGCGGTCGTTCACCGAGGTGCCCGCGCTCTTGAGCTCGCTCGCGTAGCGCGCCGCCTCACCGCACCAGCCGCAGGCGCGGCCGGGCGTGGGCGTGGAAGTGGTCGGGGATCTGGCGCATGACCCCGTCCACCACGAACCCCTCTGCCCCGTACCGTTCGCCAGCGACCCGCTGGAGCGCCCCGAGCATGTGCTCGGCGGCATCCGCGGGTGGCGCGGCGCCATGTGACCGCCACACGACCATCGGCACGTCGCACACTTCGCAGTCCGCGACCCAGCACACGTCGTCCTCGTGGTACCAGGTCGTGAACCGCGCCGCCTCGCACAGCTCACACCCGGTCATGACGCGTCGAGCGCGGCGCGGATGGCCGCCACCTGCTCGCCCAGCTCGTCGGGCGATGCCCCGTCGAGGTAACGGCGCATGAGGGCCGATGCGACGACAACCCCGTCGGCGCTCTGGGACGCAGTAACGGCGTGCGCGGGCGTCGAGATCCCGAACCCGATGAGCACCGGCCGGTCGGTGACTCCCTTGATGCGCGCGGCCAGCTGCCCGGCCGAGGCGGCGACGGCGTCGCGCTCCCCCGTCACCCCCATCAGCCCCACCGCGTACACGAACCCGCGCGACCGCGCCACGATCCGCGCCAGCCGGTCGTCGGGTGTCACCGGGGCGGCGAGCAGCACGGTTTCGATGCCCTCGGCGGCGGCGTCGGCCTCCCACCCCGCCGACTCCTCGAGCGGCAGGTCGGGGACGATCGCCCCGCACACCCCGGCGCGCGCCAGCTCGGCCGCGAACCGCCGGTGGCCGGCGCGGAACACGAGGTTGTAGTACGTCATGGCCACCAGCGGGACGTCGACGTCGACCTTGGCCAGCGCGGCAAAGACGTTTGCTGGCGTGGCCCCGAGTTCGAGCGCCCGCGCCGACGCCTCCTGGATCGTCGGCCCGTCCATCACCGGGTCGCTGAACGGGACCCCGACCTCGATGGCGTCGGCGCCCGCCAGCGCCATCGCCGCGAGCGCCTCCGTCCAGTCCTCGCGCACGCCGCCGGTGACGTACGGGACGAGAACCTTGCGCCCCCGGTCGCGCGCGGCGCGGAGCGCGGCCTCGAGCCGCCCGTGGCTCATCCGCGCAGGATCTGCATGACCTGGTCGACGTCCTTGTCGCCGCGCCCGGACAGGTTCACGAGCACGGTCGAGCCCCGGGGCAGGCCGCGGCCCGCCTCCCGCGCCACCCACGCGATGGCGTGGGCGGGCTCGAGGGCCGGGATGATCCCCTCCGTCTGCGCCAACAGCGTGAACGCGGCCAGCACCTCGTCGTCGGTCACCTGCGGGTAGCTGGCGCGCCCGGCATCGGCGAGGAACGAGTGCTCGGGCCCGACCCCCGGGTAGTCGAGGCCCGCCGAGATCGACTGGGCCTCGAGCACCTGCCCTGCCTCGTCCTGCATCAGGTAGCTCTTCATCCCGTGGACGACGCCCGGCGCGCCACGGCCGATCGCCGCGCCGCCCGCCGGTTGCACCCCGACGAGGCGCGCGGTGGTGTCGACGAACCCGGCGAAGATCCCCGCCGCGTTCGACCCGCCGCCCACGCACGCCACGACCACGTCGGGCGGGCCGCCCAGCAGGTCGAGGCACTGCGCACGCGCCTCGTCACCGACGATGCGCTGGAACTCGCGGACCATCCACGGGAACGGGTGCGGGCCCATCACCGAGCCGATGCAGTAGTGGGTCCCCTCGACGGACGCCACCCAGTCGCGCAGCGCCTCGTTGACCGCGTCCTTCAACGTCCGGCTCCCAGACCGCACCGGGACCACGGTCGCCCCCAGCGTCTCCATCCGGAACACGTTGAGGGCCTGGCGCCGGGTGTCGACCTCTCCCATGTAGACGGTGCACTCCAGGCCGAACCGGGCCGCGGCCGTCGCCGTCGCCACGCCGTGCTGGCCGGCCCCCGTCTCGGCGATCACCCGGGGCTTGCCCATGCGGACCGTGAGCAACGCCTGGCCGATGACGTTGTTGATCTTGTGCGAACCGGTGTGGTTGAGCTCCTCGCGCTTCAGGAGCACGCGCACGCCGAGGCGCTCGGACAGCCGAGGGCACTCGGTGACCGGCGACGGCCGGCCGCCGTAGTCACGCAGGACGGCCTCGAACTCGGCGTGGAACGCCGGGTCCGACCACGCCTCGCGGAACGCGGCCTCGAGCTCGAGGCAGGCGGGCACCAGCGCTTCGGGGAGGTAGCGCCCCCCGTAGTCGCCGAAGCGGCCGTCGGCGGACGGCTCCCCCATCAGGGACGGCGCGGTCATCCGTCGAGCAGCCAGTCGTAGGGCCGCTCACCCTCGTCGTAGGCGGGTGTGCCGAGCTCGACCGACTTGGCGTTGGCGACGAAGGCCCGCAGCTTGACCGGGTCCTTCTTCCCGGGGGAGGACTCGACCCCCGTCGACACGTCGACGGCCCACGGCTGCAGCGACGCCACCGCGCCGGCGACGTTCTCAGGGGTGAGGCCGCCGGCAAGCATCAGGCGCACGCCGGCGGGGACCTCGGCCGCCAGCGACCAGTCGAACAGCTCGCCCGATCCCGGCCGGTCGGCGTCGATCAGCACGGCGTCGGCACCGAAGGACTTGGCGTCGCGCACCGCCGCCGACCCGGCACGGAACGCCTTGATCACGAACCGGACGGAGGAGGCGACCTCCTTGACCACCGCCGGCGTCTCGGACCCGTGCAGCTGGGCGCCGACCAGCCCCGCGCCGTGGACGACCTGCGCCACGCGCGCGGGCGCCTCGTCCCGGAACACGCCGACGGTGAGGATCTCCGGCGGCAGCCGCTTGACGATGTCGGCGACGATGGACGGCTGCACCTGGCGCGGGGACGGGGCGAATACGAACCCCACCGCGTCGGCGCCCATGGCCACCGCGAGCAGGGCGTCCTCCTCGCTCGTGATGCCGCACACCTTCACGAACACGCTCATGACGGCACCGACACGCCGGACCGCAGCGCGGCGACGGCCGCGGCGCGATCGGCCGAGCGCACCAGCGTCTCGCCGACGAGCACGGCGTGGTAGCCGGCCGCGCCAAGGCGCGCCGCCGATGCCGGCCCGTCGATGCCGGACTCGGCGACCGCGGTGACGTGGGGAGGGAACCGCTGCGCCATCCGCAACGCCCGGTCCGTGTCGACCGCGAACGTGACCAGGTCGCGCTGGTTGACGCCCACGAGCGTCGCCCCGACCGCTAGCGCGCGGTCGAGCTCGCGCTCGTCGTGCACCTCGACCAGTGCGTCCATCCTGAGCGAGGCGGCCAGCGCGTGCAGTTCGGCGAGCTCGCCGTCGGAAAGGGCGGCGACGATCAGCAGCACGGCATCGGCCCCCATGGCGCGCGCGTCGTACACGTCGGCCGGCGACACGGTGAAGTCCTTGCGCAGGACGGGGAGCGAGCACGCCGCCCGTGCCGCCTGCAGGTCAGCGGCCGACCCGCCGAAGAACGCCTCGTCGGTCAGCACCGACATGCAGGCCGCGCCACCGCGCTCGTAGTCCGCGGCAACCGCGGCCGGGTCGAGCGATGCGTCGAGGTCGCCCTTCGAGGGCGAGCGGCGCTTGACCTCGGCGATGACGGCGAGCCCGTCGCGTGCGCGCAGTGCGGCCGCGAACCCCCGCACCGGGCCGCCGTGGCGCGCCGCCGACTGCAGGTCCTCGACCGCCCGACGGTCGTCCGCGGCCGCCTGCCGGTGGGCCGCCAGGATGCGGTCGAGGTAGGTCGGCGGGGCGGGCACTGCGACGAGGTTACCGGGGGGCCCTGATCGGGCCCTCACACTTCCCTCACACCCGTGGTGCCACGCTTGTCCCGTGACCCAGGGCACGATCGTCGTCATCGAGGACGATGCGCACATCGGCGACCTCGTCGACATGCTGCTGCGCGCCGAGGGGTTCAGGGTGATCCAGGCGTCCGAAGGTGGGGCCGGCATCGCCGCCATCGAGCGCGAGCGCCCGCGCCTCGTCATCCTCGATGTCGGCCTGCCGGACCTCGACGGCCTCGAGGTGATGCGGCGCGTCCGCGCCCTCCCCGGCGCCCTGGCCCGCACCCCGGCGATCATGCTGACGGCGCGCGACGGCGAGATCGACCGTGTGCTCGGCCTCGAGATCGGCGCCGACGACTACGTGACGAAGCCGTTCAGCAACCGCGAGCTGGTGGCGCGGGTGAAAGCCATGTTGCGCCGGGCCGAGCCGGCGCCCGCCGACCGCCCCGACGTGGTCACCATCGGCAAGGTGGAGGTGGACGCGGCGCGGCGCGAGGCGCGCGTGGAGGGCGTGCCCGTCGCGCTCGCGACCCGCGAGTTCGACCTGTTGCAGTACCTCGCCGACAACCAGGGCATCGCCCTGTCGCGCCGCCAGCTCCTCGACGGGGTCTGGGGGGCGGACTGGTACGGCGACGACCGCACCGTCGACGTCCACGTCCGCCAGTTGCGCAAAAAGCTTGGCGATGACTTCCCCCTGACGACGGTATGGGGCGTGGGGTACCGGTTGGGATGAGGCGGCGGTTCACCCTCGCCATCGTGGGCGTCGCCGCCGGCGCCCTCCTGATCGCCGGCCTCGGGACGTTGCTGCTCCTCAACCTCCAGGCCCGCCGCCAGGCGCGCAGCGACGTCTCCGGCATCGCCACCCGCATCGCCGACGACTACGCCCACCGCTCACCGGCCAACCCGCTGCCCGCCCTGCGCAGCCTCCAGGACCTGCTCAAGACCACCCAGCGCCTCGGCCTGGTCCTCGTCGCCGACGACGGCCGCGTCACCGGGGCCATGCCGGGCGGGCTGACGCCCGGCGACATCAACCCCACCGGCCTCGCCGAGGGCCACGTGGTGAGCGGGTTCCGGGGCAACGTGGCGTTCGCCGTGGCGCCGTTCCTCACGCCCGGGACCACCCAGGAGCTCGGCGTGGTCGTCACCCAGCGGGCCGCCGGCTACGGCGGCCCCGTCGTGTACTTCCTGCTCGCCGGGGCCGTGGTGCTGGTCGTCGCCTTCGGCGTGGCCGAGGGGCTCGCCCGGCGCATCACCCACCCCCTGATCGACGTCCAGCAGGCCGCCGACCGCATCGCCCGCGGCGACCTCACGGCGCGCGTGCCCGGCCAGACCGGCTCCTACCCCGAGCTCAGCTCGTTGGCGTCGTCGATCAACGCCATGGCCGACAACCTCGAACGCCTCCGGGGCCAGGAGCGCCAGTTCCTCCTGTCGGTGTCCCACGACCTGCGGACGCCGCTCACGTCGATCCGCGGGTTCGCCGAGGCGCTCGGCGACGGGACCACGACCGACACCCGCAAGGCGGCCGAGGTCATCGCCGCCGAGGCCCGGCGCCTGGAGCGGCTGGTGCGCGACCTGCTCGACCTGGCCAAGCTCGACGCCCGGGCCTTCTCGCTCAACGTGCGCCCGACCGACCTCGCCGAGGTCGTGCGCGAGACGGCCGAGGGGTTCACGCCCACGGCCGAGGGGCTCGGCCTGCGGGTGGTCGTGCACCCGCCCGCCTGCGAGCAGGGGGCCTCCGCCGAGCCCGTCGCTGCCGACCCCGACCGGCTGGCCCAGGTCGTGGCCAACCTGGTCGAGAACGCCTGCAAGTACGCCAGCTCCGCCATCGAGGTGGGCACCTGGTACCGCCAGGGCCCCGACGGCGTCGAGGGCGTGCTCACCATCGACGACGACGGGCCGGGCGTGGCGCCCGAGGAGCTGCCTCGGATGTTCGAGCGGCTGTGGACCAGCACCCGAGCCCAGGCCCGCCAGGTCGGCTCGGGCCTCGGGCTGGCCATCGTCGCCGAGCTGGTGGCGGCCATGGGCGGCACCATCCGGGCGCAGTCGCCCGTGCCCCGCTGGACCGAGGGCGACCACCCCGGCACCCGCCTCGTCGTCACCCTGAAGGCGATGGGGCCGGGCCAGGCCCCGCCCCCGCCCCGCCCGTCGCTGCGCCGCTCCGCGGTCGGCGCGGCGACCCCCTCGGCCTGACCGTCAGCGGGCCGCCGCGGTCGTGGACGTGGTCGATGGCGAAGACGTCGTCGTGGCCGGGGCCGCGCAGGCGGGGATGTTCAGCGCGACGGGCGCGGCCCCGTCGACACTCACGGCGACCGTTTGGGGCCCGACCGTTTCGCAGGTCGCCTGCCACGCCGCCTGCCCGCTCGCCCCCACGACCTGCTCACCCGCACCGTCGATGGCCCAGTCACCACTCGCCGTGATGGAGACCACGGACCCCGAGAGCGGCACCTGGCGCACGACGCCGTCGGCGCCCACCGACGCCGAGGTCACCTGCACGACCAGCGACACGGGCGCCCCGATGAGCGGCGGGTTGGGCGACACCGCCGCCTGGACGCTGGTGCCCGTGTAGCGGGCGAGGGTCAGCGCCACCGGGGGCGTCGCCGCCGTCGCCGACACGAACACGACGGCCGCCGACGGCTGCGCCAGGTCCGGCGCCCGCCACGCCCGGATGCGATAGACGCCGCCGAGGACGCCTTGCACGCTCCACGTCCCGTCCGACGCGCTGGTGACCTGCGTGCTCGCCGACCGGCCACCGACGATGCGCTGCAGGTTGACGATGGCGGCGGGGACCGGCGCACCGGTGTCGTCGACGACCGACCCGTTGACCGACGCCGGCCCCGGCGTCACCTCGACCGGCGCCACGGTCGTTTCCCCCGGCACCGTCGGCAGCTGCACCGAGGCGGCGTCGACGAGCGTCGTCGATGTGGTCGTCGTCGCGGGCGCCGTCGTCGTGGTGGTGGGCGGCACGGCCCGGTGCCCTCCGGAGCAAGCCGCCGCCACGGCCAGCGCCAGGCCCGCGGCCAGCCCTGCCCGTCTCACGCCGACGGCAGCGCCTCGACGGTCGCGTCGGCCCCCGCGCACCGTGCGCTCGCCGGCACGGTGACGTCGCGGGCCAGGTAGGCGAGCGCCACGACGTGGCCGTCGGGGTGGCGCGCCGCGCTGGTCACGGTGCCCCGGGCGCGGCCGTCGACCTCGAGCTCGGCCCCTGCCGTCGGGACGGGTGCGCCGGCGCCGAACGTCACACGCCGGAGACGGTGGGGAACATGGCCCCCCCTGCTGTCGATCCGTGCGACCAGTTCCTGCCCGGTGTAGCACCCCTTGGTGAAGCTGGCCGAGACGGCGACGATCCCCGCCTCCTCGGGGATGGTCCGGTCGGTGAGCTCGGCGCCCATGCGCGGGAAGCCGGCCTCGATGCGGCGCACCTCGTAGTCCTCGGCGCCGGCCGGCGGCACCCCATCGACCGGTGCCACGTCCGGCCCGAGCAGGTCCCAGCCGCCGATGAGCGGCCACTCGGCGCGGGCCACGACGGCGCCGGCCTCGGACGGGGGCTCCGCCGCCGGGCCGCGCACGGCGACGCACCGCCAGTCGAGGGGCTCGATGTCGGCCTTGACGCGGAGCTTGAAGCGCGCCAGGCGCGCCGCCAGCGCGTCGCCGAACCCCCCATCGGTGTCGACCACGAACTCGTCCTCGCCGAGCCGCGTGATCCGGCCCCACACGTCGATGCGGCCCTGGGGTTGCAGCACGAGCGTCCACGCCGATGCCCCCGGTGCCAGCGCCTCGACGTCCTGGCTCAGCTGCCCCTGCAGGTACGTCGCCGCCTCGGGCCCGGCGACGCGCACGGCGTCGCGCGCGAGCACCACGCACGCGGCGCGCTCGGCGAGGTCGCGGTAGCCGCTCACGCCGGCGCCCCCTCCCGGCGCGCCGCCGTCATGCGCCGGGCCGCGGGCACGCTGGCGAGCAGCGCCGCCGCCTTGTTGGCGCACTCCAGGTCCTCCTTGGCCGGGTCGCTGTCGACGACGATGCCGGCGCCCGCCTGCACGGACGCCCGCCCGTCGGGGGTCACGACCATCGTCCGGATGGTGATCGCCGTGTCGAGGTTGCCCGAGAAGTCGAGATAGCCGAGGACGCCCGCGTACGGCCCGCGCTTGGTGGGCTCGAGCTCGTCGATGATCTCCATCGCCCGCACCTTCGGGGCCCCCGACACGGTGCCGGCGGGGAGCGTGGCGCGCAGGACGTCGACCGGGCCGAGGCCGTCGCGCAACCGGCCCGACACCTGCGACGTGAGGTGCATGACGTGGCTGTAGTACTCGAGGGTCAGCAGCTCGTCGACCTGTTCGGTACCGAAGTCGACGACGCGGCCCACGTCGTTGCGGGCCAGGTCGACGAGCATCACGTGCTCGGAGATCTCCTTGGGGTCCTCGCGCAGCTCGGCGGCCATGCGCCGGTCGTCGGCATCGGACCTGCCGCGCCGTCGCGTGCCCGCGATAGGCCGGCTGATCACGCGCCCGTCGAGCAACTGCACCATCGGCTCCGGTGAGGAACCGACCACGGTCACGTCGGGGTGGCGCAGGAAGTACATATAGGGGCTGGGGTTCACCTGGCGCAGCGCCCGGTAGGCATCGAACGGGTCCGCACCGAGGTCGAAGTCGAACCGCTGCGACAGCACCACCTGGAAGATGTCGCCGGCGAGGATGTACTCCTTGGCGGCGCCGACGGCGTCGGCGAACGTCGACGCGCTGACCGTGCGCACGACCTCGGGCAGCGGCGCGGCCGGGTCCGGTGGCCCGACGACGGGCTCGTCGAGCGGGCGCGCCCCGTCGCGCGCGAACTCGTCGACGCGGTCGATGGCGTCGTCGTAGGCCCGGTCGAGTTCGGCGTCGCTGGCGCCGGGGCGGACGTAGGTGCTCGAGACGAGCGACACCCGCTGCCGCCAGTGGTCGAACACCGCCATGTCGCCGACGACGAGCAGGACGGCGTCGGGGAGGCCGAGGTCGTCGTGCGGCGCGTCGGGCAGGCGCTCGACCTCGCGCACCACGTCGTAGCCGAGGTAGCCGACGAGCCCGCCGTGGAACGGCGGTAGCCCGTCGATCACCGGCGACCGGTAGGCGTGCAGGATCGCCTCCACGGCGGCGAGGACCCCGCGGTCGAGCGGGACGTCGGCGGCGAGCGTCCCCTCGACGTCGATGCGCCCGCCGCGCGCCACGAGCGTCGCCGCCGGCCGGCGCCCGATGAACGAGAACCGGCTCCACCGCTCGTGCTCCACCGACTCGAGCAGGAACCCGGGCTCGTCGCCGACGCACCGCAGGAAGGCGGCGACGGGCGTGACCAAGTCGGCGAGGACCTCGCGCCACACCGGGACGACCGTCGACCCGCGGGCGAGCCGCTTGAACTCCTCCCGCGTCGGGTGGATCACCTCAGCCCCCGAAGGCCCGGAAGAAGCAGCTGTGGGCGCCGGTGTGGCAGGCGCCCTTGCCCTCCTGGTCGACGACGAACAGCACCGTGTCGCCGTCGCAGTCGTAGTAGGCCTCGCGGATCCACTGGCGGTCGCCGGACGTGTCCCCCTTGGCCCAGCGCTCCTGGCGGCTGCGGCTCCAGAACACGGTGCGCCCGCTGTCCAGCGATTCGCGCAGGGTCGCCTCGTTGGCCCAGGCCACCATGAGCACGTCGCGCGTGTCGGCCTCCTGGACGACGCAGCACACCAGCCCGTCGGCGTTGTAGCGGACCTGGGCCAGTTCGTCGTCTGTGGCGGTGATGCGCACCGTCACAGTTTCCTACAGCCGGCGCTACCCCTGGGCCTCTTTCGGCTCCTTGGGGTCCTTCACCGCGTCGGCGTTCTTGGCGGCGAACTGGCGTGGCCGCAGCCCCGCCCGCTGGGCCATGAACGCCTGGACGTCCGAGGCGGCGCTGCAGATGGAGATGAAGTCAGCGGTGTTCTGCAGGTGGGTGCGCATCCCCATCGTCTCCCAGGCCCGCTTGACCCCCTGCTTGATGGCGAGGATGGTCGTGAGCGGCATCTGGGCGATCGTCGCGGCGCGTTCCTCGACCGTGTCCTCGAGCCGGTCGCGGGGCACGACCTCGTTGACCATCCCCCACTCCTTGGCCTCCTCGGCGCTGAGGGTCTTGCCGAGGTAGAGGTACTCGTAGGCCCGCTTCCAGTTCATGAACAGCCAGGGCTCCATCATCGTCTGGGCACCCGGCAGCCCGAACCCCTGCGGCAGCGGCATCTGGAAGTAGGCGTCGTCCGACGCGATGGTGAGGTCGGTGAGGGCGGCGTACACCGTGCCCCCGCCGACGCAGTACCCGTGGACCTGCGAGATCGTCGCCTTCGGGAACTCGAAGAGGTGCAGCGGCGGCCACAGGAACAGGTCGTAGTTGTGCACCTTCCACGTGCGCTCGAACGTCGGCCCCGTCGTCGGGTAGACCTTCGGCATCTCGTCGCGCTCGACGATGGCGTGGCCGGCGCAGAACCCCCGTCCCGTGCCTTTGATGATGAGCACCTTGACCTCGTCGTCGGCGGCCGCTCTCGGCAGCACCTCCTCGAAGTCCCACACCTGTTGGGCCGTCTGGATGTTCGCCTTCTCCGGCGTGCTCATCACGATGCGGGCGATGGGCCCGTCCTTCTCGTAGACGATCGTCTCCAGTTCGGTGCGCTCGGTCATTGGGCGCGCGCCAGGGGCGGGAGCTGCGCCCGGCCCGTGTAGAGGCCGCCACTGAAGCCGCCATCGGTGTACAGGTTGGCGCCCGAGACGTAGGCCGCCGCGTCGCTGTTGAGGAAGACCATGGGATGGGCCTGTTCGTCGGGGGTGGAGTTGCGCCCGAGCGGGCGGGGCAGGGCGGCGAAGAAGTCCTCACCGGAGTTGGCGATGAACTGCGGCATCATCGGCGTGTCCGTGGGGCCGGGGCTGATGCAGTTCACGCGGATGTGCTTGCGCTCGCCGAGCCCGACCGACTCGGCCATGGTCCACACGATGATCGCCTCCTTCGAGAAGGCGTAGCCCTGGTCGACGAGCTCGGGGTGCGCCTTGCACCACGCCTGCCCGTCGTCGACGCTCGCGGTGGCGAGCAGCTCCATGATCGGCTGCAGGTGCATCATCCAGCCCATGCCGGCACCGCTCGAGATCGAGCACACCGACGCCCCCTCGGTGAGGATCGGCTCGGCCGCGAGGGTGGCGTGGCGCAGCGACAGGAAGTTGACGGTCATGACCTCAATGGGGTCGAACGGCGGGCCGGGCAGGCCGGCGCAGTAGAACAGCGAATGCAGCGGTGCCCCGATCGTCGCCAGGCACTGGTCGATCGCGCTCGGCTCGCGCAGGTCGACGTTCTGGTAGCTGGCCACGGCGACGGGCGGCTCGCGCAGGTCGACGACGTGCACCTCGGCGCCCAGCGCCACGAGGTCACGGACCGTCGCCGCACCCATTCCCCCGCCGCCCCCGCCGAAGACGAGGACGCGGCGGCCGTCGTAACTGAGGAGGTCCTTCACGGCGGGTGACCCTACACAACGCCCGTCGGGGACAACCCCGCGTCAACCCCCCTACCCCGGCCGCCCTACACGACGGCGCTGCCGCGCCCCGCCCACCGCTGGTCGCGCAGGTGGCGCTTCAACACCTTGCCCATCGGGTCGCGGGGCAGCGCGTCGACGATGTCGACATACCGCGGGACCTTGAAGTCGGCCAGCCGTTCCCGGCAATAGGCCTGCAGCGCGTCAGGGGCCACCGGGCGGCGCACCTCTACAAGGGCTTGGAGCTCCTCGCCAAGGCGCTCGTCGGGGACGCCGAACACGGCGCAGTCGACGACGTCGGGGTGCTGCTGCAGCACGGCCTCGACCTCCGCCGGGTAGACGTTCACGCCGCCGCGCAGGACCATGTCGGACGCCCGGTCGGTGATGTAGAGGAACCCGTCGGCGTCGAGGTACCCGACGTCGCCCACCGTGAACGCGTCGCCCGACCAGGCGCGGTCGGTCTTGTCGGCGTCGTTGTGGTAGCGGAACTTCTGCCCCCCGGGCGGCTGGATGAACACCCGCCCGCTCACCCCCGGCGGCAGTTCGTTGCCCTCGTCGTCGCGCACCGACACCGACACGCCCGGCCAGGGAGTACCGACGCTGCCCGGGTGCGCCCGCCAGTCGTCTTTGGAGATCCTCGTCGCGCCGCCTTCGGTCGCGCCGTAGAACTCCCAGATCTCGACGTGCGACAGCAGGTCGAGGACCCTCTCCTTGACCGGGACCGGGCACGGTGCCGCGGCGTGGAGGATGAGGCGCAGGCTGCTCAGGTCGTGGGACTCCACCTCGCCCGGGGGCAGCTCGAGCAGGCGGATGAAGTAGGCGGGGACCATGAAGCACGCCGTCACCCGGTGGCGCTCGACGGCGCGCAACCACTCGCGCGCGTCCCATCGCGGGAGCACCACCACGGTCCCGCCCTGGAACATCGTGGTGTAGGCGTAGCCGTTGGCCGCGTGGTACAGCGGGCTGCACGCGAGGTAGGTGTCGTCGCCGCGGATGCCCCACATCGCCGCGAGCCCTTCCAGCATGCCGCTCATCGGCGTCGCCGTCTCGCGCTCGACGGCGCGCGGCCGGCCGGTCGTCCCGGACGTGAAGTAGAAGTAGTCGGGCGGCGACCACGTCGCCACTGGGACCGGTGGCGCGGCGTCGCGCGCCTCCTCGTAGCCGGCACCGACCAACAGCACGCGGCACCCCGTGGCGTCAGCGCACGCACGCGCCGTGTCGGCGAAGTCGGCGTGGGCGACGAGCAGGCGCGAGCCGGAGTCGCCGACGACCCACGTCAGCTCGTCACGCTTGAGGTGCCAGTTGACGGGCACGACCGGGCAGCGCGCCGCGGCGGCGCCCAGGCCGATTTCGAAGAACTCGAGCCCGTTCGGCAGCATGGCGGCCACGCGGTCGCCCTCCGCCAGCCCCTGGGCGCGCAGCAGGCCATGGACGCGCGCCAGCCGCTGGTCGAGGTCGGCGAACGTGAGGGCGACGTCCCCGATGGCGAGAGCCGTCTTGCCGGGGTCGCCGGGCGTCATAGGTAGAGGCCGGTGGTGCCCTCGATGCGCGGCGCGGCAACGGCGTGGATGTCGCGCTCGCGCAGGATGATGTACTCGTCGCCGCGCACCTCGACCTCGTAGCGGTCCTCCGGGGAGAACAGCACCTGGTCGCCGGGCTCGACGCTGCGCACGTGGGGGCCGACGGCCACCACCTCGGCCCACACGAGGCGCTTGCTCACCTGGGCGGTGGCCGGGATGAGGATGCCCGAGCGGCTCTTGCGCTCGCCCTCGACGTTCGGGAGCTGCACGAGCAGGCGATCGGCCAACATGCGGATGGCGTTTTTGGCGAGGCCGGGTTCGTCAGCCATTCGGACGACGGTACCGTCTCTCCGGGGCCACGCCCAAAGTACGTTCGGGCGGTGCAGACGATCGAGTTCGAGCGGCGCGGCCGGGTGGGCTGGTTGCGCCTCAACCGCCCCGACAAGCTCAACGCCATGAACGCCCTGCTGTGGGCCGAGCTCGCCGAGCTCGGGCCGCAGCTGCGCGACGACCCCGACCTGCGCGCCGTCGTGGTCACAGGCAACGGGCGGGCGTTCAGCGCAGGGATCGACCTGTCGAGCTTCGACGCAGACGGCGGGGCGGGGCGGGGCGCGGACGGGGCGGCGGGTGCCGGGGCTCGCTCGGGGCCACCGGCCGTGCTCACCGAGCGCTCGGTGGAGGACCGCGAGCGCGCCATCGCTGCCGTACAGGAGGGCTACCTGTGGCTGCAGGAGGCGTGGTACCCAACGATCGCCGCCGTGCGCGGGTACGCGCTGGGCGCGGGGATGCAGCTGGCGCTGGCCTGCGACCTCCGGGTGGCGGCACGCGGCACGAAGTTCGGGATGCTCGAGGCGACGTACGGCCTCATGCCCGACCTGACCGGCACGCAGTTGCTGCCCCGTGTGGTCGGGCCGAGCAAGGCCAAGGAGCTGATCTTCACCGCCGCCCAGGTGGACGCCGACGAAGCGCTCCGGATCGGCCTGGTCAACCAGGTCGTCGACGATGGCGCGCTCGAGGAGACCGTGACGGCGCTGGCGACGAAGCTCGCTGGCCAGCCGCCGATCGCCATGCGGTGGGCGAAGCAGGCGGTCGACGCCGCCGGGCGGTTGCCGCTACGGGAGGGCGTCCGCTTCGAGCACCGCGGCCAGGCCGAGTGCGTGACCAGCAACGACTTCCGAGAGGCCATCGCCGCGTTCCGCGAGGGCCGGCCCCCAGCGTTCACGGGCACCTGACGGCGCCGGCGCGCGCGCTAGGGCGCGTTCGCCGGCGGCGGGTGCCGGAGGAACAGGTACTCCGGCCCGGCCCGACCGAGCATCGTCGCCTCGGTCGGTGACGGCCACGTGCGGCGGTCGACGCCGGCCACCACGATGGCGACGGGCTCGCGCCCGGTGGCGCGCCGGTTGTCGCCGAACAGGAGCGTCCACGGCGGCTGGACGCGGATGGGATGGCCGTGGCGCACCAGCTCGAGCCCCACACCAGCGGCCGCGGGCCAGCGGCCCCCGTCGGTGATCTCGATCCGCACCGTCGCGCCGCGCGGCCCGGCCACCGGGGCGACAAAGCCGTACGCGGTCTGGATGTCGCGGTCGGTGAGGCTCACCGCGGGGGGTACGTCCGCAACCGACCTCAGTGCCAGCACGACGGGCAACACGACGGCAATGGCGAGGACTGCAGCCCACGGGCGCCATCGCACGCGCGCTGGTGCCAGCGCGGCGCCGACGGCGATGAGCGGCACTGCCGGCAGGACCGCCATCCACGCCACGAGGTAGCGGAACACCGGGCCCACGACGCGCGTGACCGAGACCACGGCGAGCCCGGCCGCGACAAGTGCGAACACGCCCATCCATACGGCGGTGGCCCGGCGGCGCAGCGCTCCGATGACGATCCCGGCGACGGCGAGGGCGCAGAAGAGGAGGGTGACCGCGACCGGGTGCAGTGCGGGGACGCCTTCGGCGATGGCGCCGTGGTGCTGGAACAGGGTGGCGGCGAAGACGGCGGCCACCGCCCGCCATGAGTCGCCCCATGCGTGGGACGGGTGCGACGCCGTGAAGAAGCGCCAGATGCTGTGGAGGTTGCCCGTGCCGTGGACCTGGTCCCAGAGCGGGGGCGCCCACGCGGCCACCAGCACGACGGTGGCCACCACGGCCTCGGGCCGCCGCCATGCGGGGCGCCGCAGGGGGCCGGTCGGCGCGGGGGTCGGGGCGCGCTCGGTGGGCGGTGTGGGCGCGGCCGTCGGGATGCCGCCCCGTCGCCGGCGGGCCCGCCGCGCCACAGCGTGGGCGCTCCAGGCCACACGCGGGGCGAGGCGGGCGGCGACGGCGAGCGCCAGCGCTCCTCCGACCACCGGCGCCGTGCTCACGTGGGTCTGGACGGCGAAGGACCCCGCCACTGCCGCCCACCCGAGCGCGCCCGGGACACCGGTGGCGCCGAGCGCGCTCGCCCCGACGGACAGCAGGGCCGGGAACGACACGACGTAGGGGTTCCACGGGTCGCGCACGGTCGCCGCCCCGACTCCCGCGACGGTGAGTGACACCGCCCCTGCGGCCACCCAGCCGGCGCCGTCCCCCGAACCGCGCCGCACGAGCAGAGCAAGGCCGGCGGCGCTCAGGCCGACGATGAGCGGGACCGTCACGTAGAGCCCGGTCGGGCCGTGCCACCACGACACCGGGACGGCGAGCAGGTAGAAGTAGCTCGGCCCCGGATGGTGCCAGCCGTAGCGGCTGTAGGGCCCGACCAGGACGCCGCGGTGCAACGCGTCGCGCGCGGACAGGACGAGCAGTGCGATGTCGTCGCTCAACGTCTTCGGGCCGCCGCCCATGAGCACGGAGACGAGCAGCGCCAGCGGCGCCAGCGCGGCAACGACCGCCGTGGCGACGGCGACCCGCCGGCCGGTCCCGTTGCGCCGACTCCCGACCTCGCGTGGCCCGCTCCCCGGGCTCGTGCGCCCCGGCACCGTTGGCGGCGGCTCGCTGCCCCCGCCCGTGGCGTGGGCGCGACCGGCCGGCACCGATCAGCCGGCGGGGCGGACGGTGACGCCAGCCGCCGAGAGCACCTCCTTGGCCTCGGCGATGGTGTGCTCCCCGAAATGGAAGATCGACGCGGCGAGCACGGCGTCGGCCCCACCGGCGACGGCGCCCTCCACGAGGTGCTCGAGCCGGCCCACCCCGCCGCTGGCGACCACGGGCACGCCGACTGCATCGACGACGGCGCGCGTCAGCGCCAGGTCGAACCCCTCGCGTGTCCCGTCGCGGTCCATGGACGTCAGCAGGATCTCCCCGGCGCCCAACCCCGCGGCGCGCGTCGCCCACTCCACGGCGTCGATGCCGGTCGGCGTGCGCCCGCCGTGGGTGTACACCTCCCACGACGCCCCGGCCTGTCGCGCGTCGATCGCCACGACGACGCACTGGGCGCCGAACTCGTCGGCGAGCTCGCGCACGATCACGGGGGACGCGACCGCCGCACTGTTGACCCCCACCTTGTCGGCACCGGCGCGCAGGAGCCGGCGTGCGTCCTCGACCGTCCTCACCCCGCCGCCGACGGTCAGCGGGATGAACACGCGCTCGGCCGCGCGCGCCACCACGTCCACCATCGTCTCGCGGCCGTCTGACGACGCGGTGATGTCGAGGAACACGACCTCATCCGCTCCTTCACCGTCGTAGCGCTCGGCGAGCTCAGCCGGGTCGCCCGCGTCGCGGAGGCCGACGAACTGCACGCCCTTCACGACGCGCCCGCGGTCCACGTCGAGGCACGGGATCACACGGACGCTGCGCACGTGGCCACCCCCTCCTCGACCGAGAGCTTGCCCTCGTAGATGGCTCGGCCCACGACGACACCGGCCAGGCGCCGGCCCGACACCGGCCCACGCAGCCGGCCGAGCGCTTCCAGGTCATGCACGGCTGCTACCCCGCCAGAGGCGAGCACGTCGGCGTCGGTCGCGTCGAGCACGGCTCCCAGCCCCTCGATGTCCGGGCCGGCGAGCATGCCGTCGCGGCCGATGTCAGTGACGACGAAGGCAGCGACGCCCGCGCCTGCCATCCGGGTGACCAGTTCGAACGCGGTCACGCCCGCGCCGTCGGCCCAGCCGTGGACGGCGACCTCACCGTGGCGCGTGTCGAGCCCGACGGCCACACCGCTGGCGCGGGCGCTCGCCAGACGGGCGACCAGGTCCGGCGACTGCACCGCCGCGGTACCGAGGACGACCCGCGTGACGCCCGCGTCCCACAGCGCGCCCGCCGCCGCCTCGTCGCGCACGCCGCCCCCCGACTGCACCCGCACGCCCGCGCCCGCTGCGACCGCGGCGATCGCCGCCACCACGGCGCGGTTGACCGGCGTGCCCGAACGGGCGGCGTCCAGGTCGACGACGTGCAGCCACGTCGCGCCCGCCGCCACGAACGCGGATGCGACGGCGACGGGATCGTCGTCGTAGACCGTTTGGGCGGCGTAATCGCCCTGCCGGAGGCGCACGCAGCGGCCACCCAGGACATCGATGGCGGGGAACAGCTCCACGGTCAGCAGCGGACGGGGGCGGGGCGGCTGTCGGGTGTCACGAGCGCGGGCGGGCGTCGGCGCGCATCGCCAGCGCGGCGAAGTTGCCGAGCATGCGGAGGCCGACGGCACCAGACTTCTCCGGGTGGAACTGCGTCGCCCAGAGCGACCCGGTCGCCACCGCCGCGGCGACGTCGCCGCCGTAGTCCACCGTGGCGATCACGTGGTCGTCGACCGGCGCGCAGTACGAGTGGACGAAGTACGCCCAGTCGCCCTCGGCGATGCCGGCGAGGAGCGGGTCGCCGGGGGTCAGCAGGCGGAGCCGGTTCCACTGCATCTGGGGGTGCTTGACGCCCTCGGGGAGGCGCCGCACCCGACCGGGCAGGATGCCGAGCCCCGCCGTGCCCGGGTCCTCCTCCGACCCTTCGTAGAGCATCTGCATCCCGACGCAGATGCCGAGGAACGGGACCCCCGCACTGATGGCGTCCTTGGCGACGACGTCGAGGCCCGAGTCGCGCAGCGCCTCCATGCAGCGGCCGAACGCGCCGACGCCGGGCAGCACGACGGCGCGCGCCCCTTCAGCGCCAGCCGCATCCGTGACCAACCGCACCTCTGCGCCGGACGCACCGGACTCGCCGAACGCGCCGGACGCGCCGGACGCGCGCTGGAGCGCCTTCTGCGCCGACCGGAGGTTGCCGATGCCGTAGTCGAGGACGGCGATCACAGCACGCCCTTCGTCGACGGGACGCCACCGTCCCCTTCGACCCGGACCGCGTCGCGAAGTGCCCGCGCCACGCCCTTGAACGATGCCTCCAGGATGTGGTGGGTGTTGCGCCCGTACTTCAGGCGGACGTGCATCGTCACGGCCGCTGCCGTGGCGAACGCCCGCCAGAACTCCTCGGCCAACTGCGGGTCGAACGGCGGGGAGCCGAGCGGGAGCGTGTCGGCGGCGACGGTCACGTCGTAGAGGAGGAACGGCCGCCCCGACAGGTCGACCGCCACCTCGACCAGCGCCTCGTCCAACGGCACGTCGATCGACGCGAACCGGCGCACGCCGGCCTTGTCACCCACCGCGTCGCGGAACGCCTCACCGAGCGCGATGCCCACGTCCTCCACCGTGTGGTGGGTATCGACCTCGAGGTCGCCCGCGGCCGTGATTGTCAGGTCCCAACCGCCGTGCTTCCCGAGCTGGGACAGCATGTGGTCGAAGAACGGGATGCCCGTCGACACTTCGACGGCACCGCGCCCGTCGAGGGCGACCGAGACGTCGATGGACGTTTCCTTCGTCACCCGGTTGACCGCGCCGCGCCTCATGCGAGCACCTCCCCGAGCGCGGTGAGGAACGCGTCGTTCTCCGCGCCCGTCCCGACCGTCACGCGCAGGCAGTCCGTCAGGTGCTCCCAGCTGCTGCAGTTGCGGACGAGGACGGACCGGTCGAGGAGCCCGCGCCACACGTCGTCACCACGCAGGCGGCGCGGGCGGAACAGGACGAAGTTGGCGTCCGAACGCCACACGTCGACGGGGAGCTCGCACAAGCGGGCAACGAGGCGGCCGCGCTCCTCCTTGATGGTCGCCACCCGCCGCTCCATGTCCTCGGCGTAGTCCAGGGCCAGCCGCCCGGCGATCTGGGTGAAGGCATCGAGGTGGTACGGCAGCGAGGCCCGCTCGAGGGCGGCGACGACCTGTGTCGGGGCGAGGCAGTACCCGAGGCGGAGGCCGGCGAGCGACCACGTCTTCGAATAGGTCCGGGTGATGACCAGCCCCGACCGCTCGTCGAGGAGCTCCGCGGCCGACCACGGCGCGAACTGGCCGTAGGCCTCGTCAACGACGACGAGACCGGGTGCCCGCTCGAGGACCTCTGCGACGACGTCGCGGCCGACGGCTTCGCCCGTGGGGTTGTTGGGGCTGCACAGGAACGTCACGGTCGGCTGTGCTGCCTCGATGAGGCGGCGGACCTCGCCCATGTCGAGCGTTAGGTCGTCGCCCCGCCGCCCCTCGACGACCGGCGTCGCCGTGAGCTCGGCGATGTGGCGGTGGAGCGCGTAGGTCGGCTCCCACACCGCGGCGGAACGGCCCGCCCCGCCGTAGGCGAGCAGCAGCGTCTGCAGGACCTCGTTCGAGCCGTTGGCACACCACACCTGCTCGGGCGCCACGCCGTGGAAGGCGGCGATCGCCTTGCGCAACGCCCATGCCCCCCGGTCCGGGTAGCGGTGCCACGCCACGGCGCGCAGCTCGTCGTTGACCGCCCCCGCCCACTCCGCGGGCGGCGGGAACGGGCTTTCGTTGGTGTTGAGCCGGACGGCGGCCTCCACCTGGGGCGAGTGGTAGCCCTCGCCGAGGCCGAGGTCGGCACGCATCGCCGGGATGCCGGTCACCGGGCACCCCGCATCCGCACGCTCTCGGCGTGGGTCGGCAGGCCTTCGGCCTCCGCCATGGCGGCCACGAACGGCGCCACGCGCGCCAGCGCGTCCTCGTCGAGCGTCACGACGTGGATGTGCTTCAGGAAGTCGTCCACGCGCAGGGCGCCGGCGAACCGCGCCGACCCGTACGTCGGCAGGACATGGTTCGGCCCGGCGACGTAGTCGCCCACGCTCGCCGGCGCGTAGGGGCCGCAGAACACCGCCCCCGCGTTCCGCACCAGCGGTACGAGCTCCTCTGGGTCGGCGGTCATCAGCTCGAGGTGCTCGGGCGCGATGAGGTTCACGAGCCCCATCGCGTGCGCGGGCCCGTCGACGATCGCGACGAACGCGTTGGCAGCCAGGTTGGCGGCGATGACGTCGCGGCGCGGCGCCGACTCGAGGAGCTTGCCGACGACATCGACGATGCGGTCGGCCACCTCGCCGTCCCAGGCGACGAGCCACGCGACGCTATCGGG
>Ga0070741_10000626_pt1 | contig 122227 bp, 102 predicted proteins | sample Coa_R1_4_FD_66440 | JGI IMG/M metagenome (GOLD analysis project Ga0070741, IMG submission 66440) | Surface soil microbial communities from Centralia Pennsylvania, which are recovering from an underground coalmine fire - Coalmine... | ecosystem: Environmental > Terrestrial > Soil >... | reverse complement strand
GTGACGTGCGCCTATCAGACGTGTCGTCCGGCAGTGGTGCTCGGCGAACCATTGCGCGATCGAGAGCTGCCCCAAAAACACATGCAGCGTTTTCCAGCCAGGTCATGGCCGCAGCAAGATTCTGACAGCGTCGATGACACGGTCGGTCTATGCTCGAAGGGGCAGGGACACCCATGACTCGCACACGGCGTGAGTTTCTCGAATTGGCGGCGCTCTTCGGCGCGAGCGCCGCGTGGAGCCGCGCGTTCGCCCAACCGTCGCACGTCGACTGGCACGAGCGCCGCGATTTCTATCCCGAGGGCGTCGCGTCGGGCGATCCCGACAGCACGAGCGTGTTGCTCTGGACCCGCCGCGAACCGATCGGCGGAAACATCGCCCGCACATTGACGGTTGAAGTGTCGTCGGATGCGTCGTTCACGAAGATTGTCGCGTCGCAGGCAGTCGACATCGCCGCCGAATCCGATTGGACGTGCCGCGTGCTTGTCGGCGGTCTCCAGCCGTCGCGCGAGTACTGGTATCGCTTCACCGATCCGAACGGCATGGGGAGTCGCGTCGGCCGCACGATCACCGCGCCGCGCAACAACGACTCGCGGACGGTGCGCTTCGCGTTCGTCAGCTGCCAGAACGTCAACCTCGGCGCACAAAACGCCTATCGGCGCATGATCTTCGACGACGAGCGCGCGGCGCCGGCCGATCGCCTCGATTTCGTGCTGCATCTTGGTGACTTCATTTACGAGTTGGTCTGGTATCCCGAAGATCGCCCGACCTATTACGAACGCCGCGTGCGCGACATCGTCCGCTACCCGCACGGCGAGAAAATCGACGACTTTCATATTCCGGTGAATGTCGACGATTACCGAGCCGTGTACAAGAGTTACCTGCACGATCCCGATCTGCAGGACGCGCGCGCGCGATGGCCGTTCGTCTCGATGTGGGACAACCACGAATTCAGTTGGCAGGGCTGGCAGTCGATGCAAGTGTTCGACGGCCACACCCGGCCGGCGCAAACGCGCAAAGTGGCCGCGAACCAGGCGTTCTTCGAGTATCAGCCTGCCCGCATGGCCAAACCCAGCGGGCCGTCGCTCGATCGCTTCAACGCACCGCATGTCGTCGACGCGCCGGTCGATCGGTTCGACGGTCACGGCCTCGGCCAGGAGTCGAACAACCTCACCGCGATCAATAGTCTGAAGGGGTATCGGACGCTACAGTGGGGACGCAACGTTGATCTGATCATCACGGATCAACGCAGTTATCGCTCCGAGGATCCTGGCGCGAAGGTCGATGACACGGCGTTCTTATCGAAGGCGTTCGCGCAGTTCGCTCCGGAAGATGTCCTCGAAATTCTCGACGGCGGACGCGACTACGACGGCGGCCATCCGCCGGCGACGATTCGCTTCGGCGACAAAGACGTCCCGAATGTTCGCAAGAACGACCCGGCGCAGACGATTCTCGGTGCCGAACAGAAAGCGTGGTTTCTCAATCAGCTACGCGCCTCGAACGCGACGTGGAAGATTTGGGGCAGCACCACGGCGACGCTCGACATGCGCGCCGATCCGCAGAACGTGCCTGAAGACGTCACGAAGAGTCGATGGCCCGGCGGCGGGTTTGGAAACCTCGGCGGCGGTGATATCAGCACGGCGTTTGCCGAGCGGGGTGAGATCTACGACTTCGTGCGGCAGCAGGGTGTCACCGGCTTCGTCACTGTCGCGGGCGATCGCCACAGCTTCTGGGCCGGCTTGGCCGCGAAGTCGCTGCCGCCGAAGCCGTTCGACCCCGTCGGCGTCGCGTTCGTCACCGGATCGATTTCCGCCCCTGGCCTGATGGAAGCGTTCGAGAGCCGATTCCCTCAAGACGCGCCGTTGCGGCCGCTGTTCGTCGGTCAGCCCCTCAACCTGCTGCTTCGACACGGCGTGCGCGCGTGTCTGGAATACGCGACGCATGGTGACGTCGCTCGCGCGCGTCAGGCGTCGAATCCGGACGTCGCGCGGCACCTGTCGTTCGTCGATATGGGCGGCCACGGGTACGCGATCGTCACAGCGGCGGCGCACGAGCTCGACGTCGAGTTCGTCTGCGTCCCGCGCCCCATCGATCGCGCCGCGCAGGCAGACGGCGGACCGGTGCGGTATCGCGTCAGGCATCGGACGCGTTTGTGGCAGAAGGGCGAGACGCCGACACTGCTGCAGCAGGTCATCGAAGGCGATCCGGCGTTTTCGATCTGAACCACCCTGCGGCGATCGTCGGACAACTGCCTTCCGTGCGGAAATCGTCGCAACACGCGTTCGGATGGCGGAGCCGCCCGTGATGCACGCGAGAAGCGCTCGCCCTGACAGGATCGGCTAGGTGGGCGCCATGACCCAGATGCCCCACTGCCTGTCGCGCCGACTGTGAAACGCGACACGGCGGCCGTCAGGCGACCAGGCGAACTCTTCCGCGGTCGCATCTGTGAGCAGATGTTCCACACGCGCGGCCGGTCCGACTCGGCGCGGACGAACGCGATCTGCCGGCTGTCCGGCGACCACGTCGGCACCGCGGCGTAGCCGCCGTCGGTCAGCCGCCGCACGTCGGTGCCGTCGATGTTCGCGAGGTACACCGAACGCTCGCCATCGCGGTCAGAGTCGAACGCAATCTGCGACCCGTCCGGCGATGGTTGCACGTGATAGTTCCTCGCCCCATCGTCGACGATCGTCAGCAGCCGGATGTCGCCGTCGAGCGAAGCCGCGGTTTTGATCGCGCTTGGTTCCGACGCGCCATGGCCTGTGTGGAAGAACATCTCGGTCCCGCGCTTTCCGAAGGACGGCGAGAACTCGGGCGCGCGATCGCCGCGGATCGCAGCACTTTCCCGGCGAGAAGCCGACGAGCGCGGACGCCGCGATCGCACCGGCGGCGACGAGCGCGCGCGAGCGTTGCGGGCGGCGTGATGGCACGCGCGCCAACACGTCACGAACGATGGCGGCGCGGTCGCCACGCTCGAACCGTTTCAACGCGGGCGCCAGATCTCGAACGGACGCAAACGGCGCTGCCTCGACGATCCCGCGCGCTCGCGCGACCGTATACCGGAGCGGCGCCGGCACCTGGCGGGTTTCTGCGACCAGCGCGTCAAGGACCTCGCCGGCTTCGGCAACGGAGATGCGCTCTTCGGCAACCATCCGGTTGAACAGGAATTGCTGAGTGACCGCGACCGCTTCGTGCGGCTCGAGCGGCAGTGCGTGCGCCAGCACGCGCGAAAGGGCTGGACTGTGGATCATTGGCGCGAGGTCCGTTGCGAGACAGGCGCCACATCGGTCACGCAAAAGAACGCGGGAACGACACGGTCGGCGCAAGAGAGTGACGATCGACCGCGTAAGTTTGTCCGCGGGCGACTGGAAACACACCTCAGCCACCGCTCGGCGCACCCAAGCGCCTGCCTGCCCATCGTCGCGACCACGCTTCGCAGCGTAATGGGCCGGTCATGCGGTTGTGCCAGAATCGCAGTTGTGTCTGACGCCGTGTTCCCGACACTGACGGAGCCACAGGTCGCGCGCATTGCCGCACATGGGCGCCGCCGCACCACGGCCGAAGGCGATGTGCTCGTCGAGGTCGGCGATCGCTCGATTCCGTTTTTCGTGCTGCTCGGCGGCGAACTTCAGGTCGTGCGTCCGATGCCGGATGGTCGCGAAGAGCTGGTGGTGACGCACGCGCCGGGGCAGTTCACCGGCGAAAGCAACATGATCACCGGACGCCGCGCGCTCGTGCGCGTCCGAGTCACGAAGCCGGGCGCCGTGCAGCAGCTCGCGCGCGAGGAACTGCAGTCGCTCATTCAAACCGACCCCGAGCTGAGCGCGATCTTCATGCGCGCGTTCATCCTGCGCCGCGCGCGCCTGATCGAAGGGCACATCTCCGATGTGCTCGTGCTGGGCTCGGCGCATTCTGCCGGGACGCTGCGCGTCCGCGAGTTCCTCACGCGCAACGGCCACCCGCATCAGTACGTCGATCTCGATCGGGATCCGCATTCGCAGGAGCTGATTGAGCAGTTTCACGTCTCGGTGGACGAGATCCCGGTCCTGGTGTGCCGAGGCACGACGGTCCTCAAGAATCCGACCAACGCGCAGATCGCCGATTGCCTCGGGTTCAACGAGACGATCGATCGGATGCACGTGCGCGACGTGGTCGTCGTCGGCGCCGGGCCGGCGGGGCTCGCGTCCGCGGTGTATGCGGCGTCGGAAGGACTCGACGTGCTCGTGCTCGAAGCGAACATGCCCGGCGGACAGGCCGGGTCGAGTTCGAGAATTGAAAACTACCTGGGATTTCCGAGCGGCGTTTCGGGAGAAGAGCTGACCGCGCGCGCGTATGCGCAGGCGGCAAAATTCGGCGCCCAATTGATGATCGCGAAAAGCGCCGTGCGTCTGGCCGGCCCCGGGCGTCCCTATCGCATCGTGATCGACGGCGACGAAACGGTCGCGGCGCGCGCGATCATCATCGCCACCGGCGCACAGTATCGCAAACCCGACCTGGCGAACTTGTCGCAGTTCGAGGGCGCCGGCGTCTACTACGCGGCGACGCAGATGGAAGCGCAATTGTGCCGCGGCGACGAGGTCATCGTCGTCGGCGGCGGCAATTCCGCAGGGCAGGCGGCGGTCTTTCTGTCCGAACACGCGACCCGCGTGCGAATCCTCGTCCGAAAGGACGGCTTGGCCGCGACGATGTCGCGGTATCTGATTCAGCGGATCGAGGCGGGCCACCCGCGAATCGAGCTGCACCCCCGCACGGAGATCGTCGCGCTGGAAGGGAACGGACAGCTCGAACGCGTTCGATGGCGCGACCATCGAACGGTCGCAGAAGAAACGATCGACTGCGGCCATGTGTTCATGATGACCGGCGCCGATCCCAACACCGGGTGGCTGTCGCGCTGTGTGGCGCTCGACGACAAAGGTTTCGTGAAGACCGGATCCGATCTGTCGCCGGACGAGTTGACGGCTGCGCAGTGGTCGCTGAAGCGCGCCCCATTTCTGCTCGAGACGAGCATTCCTGGCATCTTCGCGGTGGGCGACGTGCGAGCGGGCAACATCAAGCGGGTCGCGTCAGCCGTGGGCGAAGGGTCGATCGCGGTGTCGTTCGTCCACCAGATCCTGCGAGCCGGGTCCTGAAACCGTCGACGCAAGCCGTCGAATCAACAAGGAAGATGTATGGACGTGCAACCATTCAAACAGCGCCTGCTCGAACTCGAGACCTCCTTGTCGGATCGCGTTGCGCGCAAACGCGGCGACGCGCTCGCGCAGACGCTTCGGGGTCCCGGCGACGTCGCAGACGCCAGCGTCGCGGACGAAGGCGAGGGTCAATCGTTCGCGGAAGCCGATGTCGATGCCGCGCAGTTGCAGCAGGTGAGGGACGCGCTGCGTCGGATTGCCGACGGCACGTTCGGGCGCTGCGTCGTCGACGGCAAGCCGATCGAGCCGAAGCGTCTCGAGGCGCAGCCGTGGACGCCCTATTGCCTCGAGCACGAGCAGCGACGCGAACGAGGGTCTCGGCGCCCGCCGACGCTGTAGTCATGTGACGCAAGCGGGAGCGACGGCCGGCGCGAACCTCCGCGCCTTCTCACCCCGCGGGCCCGATGAGAAACTGCTCCAGTTTTCCGTCAGACGTCGTGAACGTCGTCAGGCGAAGCTTTGGACCGCGAGTGAACGTCACGTCGAAGCTGCGGAAGCGCATGCCGCCGCGCAGGAACGTGTCGCTCTGCTTGACCATCGAGAGCGTACCGAGCGGCTTCAGGCTTGACGCGTAATCGTTGATCGCCGTCTCGTCGAAGTAGAAGTTGCAGTTGTCCGTGAAGAGCGATCGTTCGATCTTGCCTTGCTGCAGCCCGATGAGGATGCGCTTCGCCTGTGCCTCGGCCGCCGCGGTGTCGTTACCGGACGTTGCCTTCGTCGCCGGCGGCAGCAAGAGCGCGACGATCGATCGCGCGATCGCGGAGGCGCCCGAACTCGCTTCTTGATTCGTGAGCACGGCGACGGCGATCTTCTGATCGGGATACACGATGTTCTGCGCGACGAACCCGCCGACCTCGCCGCCGTGCGAGATCACGCGACGGCCGTCGCGCACCGATACGGCGACGCCGAGACCGTAGTGCGCGGTTCCGCCGCCGGTCAGCGGCTGATCGGTTTCCATCGCCGCGTACGAGTCGTGGTGCAGCAGCGACTCGTCGATCAGGCTCACGTCCCACGTCAGCAGATCGCCCACCGGCATCGCCAGTTCGCCGTCCGCGAAATACCAGCCGGGCGCTTCCATGATCGCCGGCCGTAACGGACCGAGCGCATTGCGCATATACCCGGTCGGCTCGAGTTGGTCGTGCTGCGTATCGAGATCGATCGTGCGCGTCAGGTGAAGCGGCGTCAGCACGCGGCGCGAGAGAAACGTCCAGAACTTCTCTCCGCTCGCTTTTTCGACGATCAGTCCGGCGATGTTGAAGTTCGTGTTGCTGTATTGATACTGGGAGCCCGGCTCGAAATCGAGCGGCTTGGTCGCCCACTCGTGCACGATCGCGTCCGCGGTCGTCGGCTTGGTCCACGACGGGATCGTGTAGTCCTGCGGCGCGTAGTCCTGATATCCCGACGTGTGCGACAGGATGTGACGCAGTTTGACGTCGTTGGCGCGCGTCAACTCGGGCAGGTATTTGCCGACGGGATCGTCGATCGTCAGCTTGCCGTCCTGCTGCAGCAGCAGGATGCAGGCGGCGGTGAATTGCTTGCTGATCGATCCGACGGCGTAATGCATGTCGGCGCTCGCCGGCATCGGCGGCGCGATCCGCGCCATGCCGTAAGCTTTCGTGAAGACGATCCGCCCGTCGCGGACGATGCCGACCGATGCGCTGGGAAGCGACGTCTTCGTCAGCACGTCGTGAACGGCGACGTCGATCTGTGTCCCGAGCTCGCTCGGCAGCGACGGTTGTGCGGATGGGGCCGCTGCCAGAACGACGATCGCGAGGACCACGGATGCGAGAGGCTTCACCACGCGCTCATCGTATCAGGTGCTGTCCGTCTCTTTGCCGGCGAATGGCTGGGCGCCCACCGGAAGCGCGTCACCCAGATCAATTATTCTGGAACCGTGGACGTGCGACGCACACCCATCCTGAGGAGGCAAATCGATGGAGCCAATCGGACGCCGCGTATGGGCTATTCCCGAGGGTTACATTCCAGCTGACAGTCACGGGCCGGCGCCGACGATGACGAGCCACGAAGCCGTCTGTATGCTGAACGCGGGACCTACGGCGGCGAACGTCGAGATCACGATCTTCTTCGCGGATCGCGCGCCGGTCGGTCCCTACCGCGTTCGCGTGGAGCCCGAGCGGACGCTGCACCTGCGGTTCAACAACCTGACCGATCCCGCGCCGATTCCCCGAGGCACCGATTACGCGAGCGTCATCCGATCCGACGTCCCGATCGTGGTCCAGCACACACGACTCGACTCGCGGCAGGCCGAGAACGCGCTGTTGTCGACGATCGCCTGGGCCGAGTAGACGCTCGATGGGGGACTAGATCGCGTTCCGCGCGTCGTGCAGAGCCGTTTGGGTCTGTGCAAGCGTTTCGCGTGTCTGGTTGGCGACGGCTTCGGCCTCGCCGAGCGCGTTCTTGATCCGCTGGCGGCCCGCCTGAATGCCGCGCACCGCGAACATCACGCCGACACCTGTGCCGGCCACGATCGCTGTCCACTTGAGAAAGTTCTTCATACCATCCACTGATTCATGACGCGTGCCCGCTGCCACGGACAAAAAGCAGAGTTGTCGCGGCGGAACGGCGACTACTTCGCGGGCGGCGTGCGCCGGGTCAGCAGGAACGCCGCGAGATCCGCGGCCTCGCCGACCTCGAGCCGCGGCCACGTCAGGCGCCGCGTGCGGATTTCGCGCTCCATCGCCGGAGCGTGATCCCACATCGCCGCCATGATCGCGATCGGGTGATCGAGATCCGGGATCGCGGCCAGGTCGGGTCCGACGCGCGTGCCGCCGCCGATGGAATGACAGGTCGAGCACTTCTTGACGAACACGAGGGCGCCGCGGTCGGGCACGCCGCGGACGTTCGCGTAGTTGACGAAGTACAAGTACGCCAGGACGTCGGCCATCTCCTGCCCGGAGAAGGTGACGCGCGCGATGCCGCGGCGCGCGAGCTCCGCGGACATTCCCTGGCTGTGATTCCACATCATCCCGGCAATCGTCGAGATGGAACCGACGAACTCGCGGCCGCGCGCGAGGTCGGGGCCGCCGTGGCCGCCGACCCCCGCGATCGCGTGGCACTCCACGCATTTCTTTGCCGCAAAGACCTCTCGGCCGCGACGCGGGCTGCCCGGTTCGAAGTAGACCGGATCGCTCGTCGCGCCTTCGTTCGCGCTCTGCAGGTAGGCGACGAGGTCGCCCATTTCGCCGGCGGCGAACTTCGGCCACGGCACGCCCCGGCCGCTCATGACCTGGGCCATCTCGCCGCCGTGGTTCCACATCGCTTGCGCGACGAACAGCGCGGAGAAGCGTCCGCGATACCGCGAGAGATCGGGTCCGGGCTTGTCCCACGCATTCGCGGCGTGACAGTTCGCGCAGCCCTTCGACGCAAACACCGCGCGGCCGGCGGCGGGATTTGCCGGCTGGCCGACTTCCGTCAAGTAGTAGCGATACGCGGTGAGGAACGCGACGAGGTCGGTCATCTCGCGGCTCGTGAGGCGCGGCGGCTGGATCTTGAGGTCCGCCATCTTCTCGCGCATCACCGGCGAGTGGTTCCAGAACGCGCCGGCGAGATCCATGATCGTGCCGTTGAAATGGATGCGCCCGAGGTCCGGGCCGACGCGCGTCTGATCGTCGGCGAGCGCGTGGCACCGCACGCAGCCCTTGTCGACGAAGAGCCGCGCTCCAGCGGTCGGGTTGTCGGGCAGTTCGATCGCGAGCGCGACGTCGTGTGGGGCAACCGGCGGCGTCTGCGCGGAAAGGACGACGCCGCCGACGATCGCGACGGCGACGAGCGCGCTCAGGATCGTCCGCGCGATGACCGGCAGGGGCAGGGACGATCGCACGGTCTGCGGGTCGGCGCCGTGGACGATCGCGCGCATGTCCGGCACGGCGGCTTCGGCGCCGGGCAGTTCCCAGATCGACACGATCGGGAACAGCTTCGTGAAGCCCATATAGAGGAGCGCGAACGCGGCGAAGCACCCGGCCATCAGCGACCATTCGACCCAACTGGGCCAGTAGACGAAGGTGTGCACGGGCGCGCGCGGGTTCGACAGCGACGGGACGACGATCGTGAACCGCTCGAGCCACATCCCGATGTTCACGGAGATCGACGCGATGAGCGTCCCCTTGATCGTCAGCGTCCGCGGATTCGCAAGGATCGTGAACGGGATGATGAAACAAAACGCCGCCATCGCCCAGAAGAACGGCGCGAATCGTCCGAACAGCTTCGCGTTGAACACGCTGAGCTCCCGGGGCTCCTGCGCGTACCACGTCGTCAGGTGCTCGGCGAACGTGAAGTAGAGCCAGAGGCACGCCATCACGAGCAGCAGCATGCCGAGATTCTTGAAGTGCACCTCCTGCAGATAGGCTTCGAGGCCGTACACCTTCCGCACGATCACCATCGCCGTGATGATCGCGGCGATGCCCGAGAAGATGGCGCCCACGACGAAGTACGGACCGAAAATCGACGAGTGCCACATCGGCTGAATCGTCATGGCGAACACCCACGACACGACCGTGTGCACCGAGATCGCGACCGGGATGACGAGGATCGCCATCACCGAGATCGCGCGCTCGAGGCGGTGCCACTGCTGCGGCGTGCCGGTCCAGCCGAGCGACAGCCGCGTATACAACGCGCGCCGCCAGCCGGTCGTCCGATCCCGCAGCAACGCGATGTCCGGGATGAGCGGCAGGAACAGGTAAATCGAACTGCACGTCAGGTACACGGTGATGCTCGACACGTCCCAGATGAGCGGCGATCGGAAATGCGGATGCAGCAGCACGTTCATCGCGCGGTCGGGACGTCCCAGGTCGAGCAGCACGTTGCCGACGCCGAAGAACAGCACGAGCACCGTGATCACTTCGGCCATCCGCGTAATCGGCCGCCGCCACTCGGCCTGGACGATGCGCAGGATCGCGGAGATGAGCGTGCCGGCGTGCGAGACGCCCACGAAGAAGACGAAGTTCGTGATGTACAGGCCCCAGTACACCGGCCGGCCCAGATGCGTCGCGCCGAGGCCGTGCGTCAACTGCCACAGCCACGCGAACGCCGCCCACGCGACGACGCCGAGCAGCGCCGCGACCCAAATCCGAAACTGCCGTCCGACGGTCAGAATCGGTGTGACGATGGCGTTGTGGTCGTCCATGCCTACTCTCCCTCGCGCAAGTAGATCACCTTGGGCTTCGTGCCGAGCTCTTCCATCCAGCGGAATGCGCGCGGGCTGTCCGCGAGCGCCGCGACGTCGCTGTGCGGATCATCGAGATCGCCGAACACCATCGCCTCGCTCGGGCATGTCTGGACGCACGCCGGCACGTAGTCGTCCGGCGCCAGATCGCGCCCCGCGGCGCGCGCGCGTTCGCGCGCGGCCTGCAGGCGGTGATGGCAGAAGGTGCACTTCTCGACGACGCCCTTCGGCCGCAGCGACACGTCCGGGTTGTGCATCGCGGCCATCGCATCGGGCCACTCCGGCGTCGTCCAGTTGAAGACCTTGACGGCGTACGGGCACGCATTCGTGCAGTAGCGGCAGCCGATGCAGCGCGGGTAGATCTGCGCGACGATTCCGTCCGGATTCCGATACGTCGCGCTCGTCGGGCAGACATCGGCGCACGGCGGCCGATCGCATTGCTGGCACATCAGCGGCAGCGTCGCCGCGCCGCCGCGCGTCTCCACCGGCACGATCTGGATCCACGTCATCAGCCGGCCCTGTTCGGCGACCGGCGGCGTCGAGAACGCCAGGTTGTTCTCGTGCTTGCAGGCGACGACGCACGCCTGGCAGGCGGTGCAGCGGTCGAGATCGATGACGAGTCCCCAGCGGGCCATAATGCAGTCCTCAGTCGTCAGTCGTCAGTCGTCAGCCGTCAGTCGACAGTCGACAGTCACAATCCGGACCCCGAGTCACACGACTCTCACGTGCACGTTGATCGGGTCGCGTGCGGCGCCCGGTTCCCACAGCATCCGCACGTCGGCGTCGACCTGGCGCGCCCAGCGTCCGCCCTGACGCAGCGTCGGCACGTACGCGACGGCGATCGTGTTCGCCGGCACGCGATCGAGCCGCGACGCGACGGCGACGATCGAGCCGGCGCTCGAGGTGATGCGAATGGCAGCCCCCGATTCGATGCCGAGCCGCTGTGCCGTCTCGCTATTGATCTCCGCCCACACGCGCCACGGCGCGTTGTCCGGCTGACCCAACAGCTCGAAGAGCACGGGCTGATTCGCGCTGCCGGCAAGGTTGACGGTCGACGGCGTGAACGCGACCAGGCGGAGCGTCGATCCGGCCGCCGGCGTCGGCCGCACGTCCGCGAGCGACGCCGGCGCCGTATCGGGCGCGGTGGCGTCGAGCTCGCCGGCCGGCGCCGGCACGAACGTGAGGCCGCCGCGCTCGGCGATCGCGCGCCGCAGCGACCCCGGTGCGACGAACGGATCGATCCATCCACCCGCATCGAGCACCGCGCGTCCAAATTCCTCGCGCGACGCCGCCGGCGCCACCCACCAGCCGCCGCGCTCCAACTGCCGCACCCAGTTGGTCTCGAACGTCGTCGCGTACGGCGCGCCGCGGCGCAGGCTCCAGAGCCGATCGATGGCCGGCTGGACCGCCGCCTCCGACGAGGCCGGCAGATCGCCACCTCCGCCCGTGGCGTCCGCGGTCATGCGCAGCACGGCGACGAGGTCGTGTGTGTCGAGCCGCGGTGCGACGGCCGGGCGCGCGCACGCAAGCTTGTCGGTGCCGTCCGCGGCGGGCGGCGTGAGCGCATGCCAGCTCTCGAGCGGCGTGTGCGTCGGCAGGAGCAGATCGGCCGACAGCGACGCCTCGTCGAGATACGGCGAGAAGCTGACGACGAAGCCGCAGCGCGCGAGGAGGCGCGCGGCGTCGGCCGGACCGTCCAGCGCGCGCAGCGCCGACGCATCGCGCAACGCGACGACCGCGGGCGGCTGCCCCGCGATGTCGGCCAGGGCCGCGCGCGCGTCGGGCCGCGGCACCGATGCCGGCGCGGTCGGTGCGACGAAGATGCCGCCGGCGCGATCGAGCGCGCCGACGAGCGCGTTCAACGCGAACACCGCGTCGACCAGCGACCGCGGTGCGTCCGCGTTGACGAGGACGAGCGGCTGCGGCGTGGCGACGAGCTCGCGCGCGAGCCGGAGCAGGGTGACCACGGGAATGCCGGTGACGAGCGCGACGGCATCCGGCGTGTAGTGCGAGACGATCGTCGATTCGAACTCGGCGGCGTTCGACGCGAGCGCCGCCAACTGACGGCGGTCGACGCGGTCCTCGCGGAGCAGCACCGAGGCGACGCCGTACGCCAGCGTCGCTTGACGATCGACCGAGACCGGCAGCCATTCGTCGGCCTTGCGCGCCGTCATCGAGCGGCGCTCGTCGATCTGCACCAGGCGCCCCCGCTGGCGCGACGCGCCGCGGCGGAAGCGGCCGTAGCTGCGCTGCGACCACACGGGCGAGAGCCAGTCCTCGACCAGCGGCGCGCCGAACGACAGCACGTGGGTCGCATGCTCGACGTCGAAGACCGGATCGGCGCCGGTGCCGGTCAGGGCGCGGAACGCCGGCGCGAACCGCTCGGCGGTCGGCGGAATCGTCCACGCGAGGCGCGCGTGGTGCGCCGTCCAGAACGCGGCCCACGCGTCGGCGATCGGGCCGCGCTCGTCGGCGGACACGGCGACCACCGCGCCGGGAGCGGGCGCGGTGGTCAGATGGGAGGCGAGCAGCGCCACCGCATCGGTCCACGCGATCGGCGCCCAGCGGTTCTCGCCGCGCGCGCCGATCCGTTTCGCCGGCCCGACCAGGCGGTCCGGATCGAAATACGCTTCGAGCGAGGCCTGACCCTTCGCGCAGAGGCGGCCGCGCGCGATCGGGCAATTCGGGTTGCCGTCGATCTTGACGGGTGTGCCGTCGATCGATCGCACCCGCAGGCTGCAGCCGGCGGGACACTCGCGGCAGACGCTGGCGGCGAACGTTTCGACGCCGTCGCGCGGCCGGAAGTCGACGGCGCGCTCGTCGGCGCGCGCGAGCCACCGGCGTCCCGCTTCGCCGAGCGTCAGCCCGGCGACGGTCGCGCCGCTGTAGGTGAGGAAGTCGCGCCGGTTCAGGGATGAAGCCATCAGCGGTGACACGCCGCGCAATCTTCGGCGGCGCCCTCGTGGCGGTGACACGACAGACAGGTCGTCATGGTCAGCTGGATCGGCGCGGCGCCCATGGGCGCGCGCCGATCGCGCATCTCGCCGTGGCACGACGCGCAGTCCAGATGCGCGATCGCGACGTGGCGGCGGTGCGAGAAGTTCACGTGAGACGGAATGCGCGTCACCTGCACCCACGCGATGTCGCGCGGCAGCGCGCTGTGGCACTTCGCACAGAACGTCGCCGACGGGATTCCGGCGCGGGCCGTCGTCGTGACACCGCGGTGGCAGACGGCGCACGCGACGGCCGCGTGCTTGGCGTGCGGAAAGGCGATCGGCTGGCGCATGGCCGCCGGCGGTGCCGCGACGAGCCACGCCGCCGCTGCCACCACCGCGATTGCCGCCGCTGTCAGCGCGCGACGCATGGGACTACCGCTGCTCCTTCGTCTCGGCCATCTTCTTGTCGTAGAGCGCCTTCTTGCGGGTCTTCGAGTCGAACACGAGGAACTCGAAGATCTGCTTGCCGTCGTCGGCGTTGATGAGCGAGGGGCCGGCCTTGCGCATCATGCGGTGGATGTAGCGATCCCACTCTTCCTCGAGCACGTAGTCGCAGTTGATCGGCCGCGCGATCGTGTGACAGCTGCTGCACTTCTTGGTGAACACGGCGTACTTCTTCTGCATGTCGGGCGGGTACTTCGACACGTCGATCTTCGCGGGCCCTTTGTCGTACTTCAGAATGCGCGGATCGAGCGGCTCGTCTTTGTCCTGCGCGCGCGCGATGCGGATCGCGCCGCTGGTTCCGATCGCGACGAGTAGGGCGACGGCGGCGAAGCGTTTCATGATCAGTCCTCCTAGAAGCTCACGACGTACGACACGCCGAACGCGCTGATCGAGTAGCTGAACGGCTGCTCGTTGGTCGGCACGGCGGCGTTGACGCTGCCGAACTGCATGCCTTCGTACGCGAGATCGTTCGAGCGCAGTCGCGTGTACGCGTAACTGAGGCGCAACCCTTGCGCGGGCGTCACCGCGTAGGTGCCGGTGATGCGCACTTCACCCGTGTCCGTCGACACCGTGGGAACCGGCGTCGCCGCAATGAAGAACGCGGCGACCGTCGTCGGCGCGGCGCCAGGGCCGAGGAGCAGGTTGTTCTGCCAGTTGCCGCCGGCGACCGCGTTGTCCCAGCGCGCGCGCGAGTAGATCACGTGACCGGCGAGATCGAGCCGGTCGATCTGCTTGCGCACGCCGAGGCCCGCGGTGTGGACGAGGTCGGTCATGGTGGCGGACCACGGCAGGCACGGATCGAGCTTGTTGTTGACGTTCCGCTGCTGCAGGGTTGTAAAGGTGTCGCAGGTGTTGCCCGCGAGCCCGATCGCCGTCGGCTGCGCGCCCGCAACCGTCGCGGCCGAGCTGTTCGCCGTGTAGCTGTCGCCGGCGCTGATCGTGCGGCCGTCTTCGAGGCTGTAGAAGACGTCGAGCGTGAAGTCGGCGGCGAGCGCGTAGCCGGCGTCGACGTTCACCGCCCACGCCTTCGCGCTCTGGACGCCGTAGACCGACGTCGGATAGTCATCGCCGGTCACGTCGACGCCGCCCTGCAGCGACAACGCATCGCTCGCCTGGTAGGTGAGGAGCGAGCGCAGCAGGTTGCGGTTGCGGTCCGCGACGTAGTCGCGCCGCAGGCCGGGCAGCTCGCTGACGCGGTTGTTGTTCGCATACAGCGCGTTCGCCATGGCGTTGTTGTTCGGGAAGAACAGGTTCATGTTGCCGGTCGTCGCGGCGTAGCCCGCCGCCGGTCCCCATCCGGTCCAGCCGTTGGCGACCATGAAGCCGTACGCGCTCATGCCGTTGGTCGCCGTTGCGGGGACGACGTTCGCGTACGGGACGAGCGCGAGGTACGCGTTCTCGTTGTAAGTGGGATCGCGCCGGGCGGCGTACGCGTAGTTGACGCGCGCGGTCACGGAGCCGGCGACCGACGTCCGCCATTCGGCCCGCAGCGTCTGCTCGTTGGTCACCGCGGCGTCGGCGCAGTCGATCCACGAGCCGGTGCACCACCGATCGATCCGCTCGAACGTGTAGCCGGCCTTCAGCCACTGATGCCGCGGCAGCGCGTAGTCGGCTTCGCCCGTCACCTGATTCAGCTCGCGGCTGTAGGGACGGTTCGCGTTCGCGTTCTGCGCGAGCACCGCGCCGAGCGGGTTCGCCGGGCCCGCGGGGAAGTTCGCGTTCGCGACCGGCGTGTCGCCCGCATCCGCGTACTGGAACACGTGAATCGCCGTCTGGTTGTCGCGCTCGTCGAATCGATAGCCGAGCGACAGGTTCAGCGACTTCGACGCCTTCGACGTCAGCTTCGCGCCGAACGCGCTCGTCACGACGAGGCCGTTCAACGAGTTGACCGGGACGACCGGCGTCGTCGCGTCGGTGAGGAAGTGGTCGTTCTGCGTGGCGCGGCCGTAGGCGCCGTTCGCGACGAGTCTGGTCGTCTTCGTGATCGTCAGCCCCGCGGTCGCGTTCACCTGGCTGAAGTCGTTGCCCGGCGCGCTGCTGATCGTATTCATCGTCCCAGCCGGCGACGCCCAGTTCTGCCACTGCATGAACGGCACGTTGTTGCGGAAGTAGGAGCCGTAGTACGACGCCTGCGCGAACCCGCGATCGTTGGTGAAGTGCAGGTTCACGCTGGTTTGCGTGTGGTTCTGGTCGATCAGGTCGGCGATCGGCGTGGAGATGTCGGCGCCCGTGTTGCGCGACACGGTGCCCATCGGCTTCGCGCCGTCCTTGTGCTCGGGGCGGACGCTGCCGTCGAGCGACCAGCGCGGATCGAAGCTGTAGCTGAACGCGGCGCTGACCGACTGCCGCCGCGTATAGAGGTCGTAGTTGTGGAACAGCGGGTTGTCCGACGCGGCGGCCGCGGTGATGGCGCCGATCTGCGACGCCGTGGGCGTCACGATCGCGCCGAAGGTCGGCGAGGTCGCGAGCGAGTTGATGTACGGCGCCGCGGCGATCGACGGGACCAGGCCGCGCGCGCTGACGACCATGCCAGCCGTGTTGGTGCCGTTCACCCCGGCGACCGCCGGCACGACCCAGGTGCCGGGGAGCGTCAGCGTGTTGGTGCCGGTGCCGACGTACGGTGTTTGAAACGTGTCGGACCGGTTGCGGCGCAGTTCGTCGTAGGCGCCGACGAGGCGGAACTTGCCCTGCTCGCCAATTTCGCCGATGAGACTGCGCGAGTCGAGGCCGAGATCGTTGCCGCGGATGCGCCAGCGGCGCGTGGTGTCCGTGTTGTAGCCGGAGTTGCCGCCCCGCAGATCGATGTTGCCGATGCCGAACGCGCCCTGGTTCTGGAGCCCGTTGTACTCGCCGGCTTTGTACGACGCGTCGCTGACCGCGCCAGGGCCGACTTCGACCGTGCTCGTCTGCGCGCCCGCGCGCGGTGCGGCCAGACACAGCGTGGTGACGAGCGCGACGTATGTCGCTGTCGTTCTCATGGCTTCGCTCCTCAGCGCTGGAACTTCGCGCCCGCCGGATGATTCGAGCCGTGGACCAGGACGTGGCAATTCAGGCAGGCGCGCGCGCTCTCCTGCATGCGCGGCGTCGCCGCTCCCGGCATCTGTTGTCCGTTGACCGTGGTCACCGCGCCGCCGGCGAGGTTGGCGCCGCTGTTCACCTGCGCACCGTGATCGCCGCTGTGGCATTCCTGGCACAGCCAGGGCACGCGCGTCTTCAGGAGCGGCGCGTTGCTCGACCCATGCGGCGTGTGGCAGTTGGTGCAGTCGTCGGCGACCGGCGCGTGCTCCCACAGGAACGGGCCGCGCTTCTCGGCGTGGCACGTGTAGCACGTCTCGTTCACCGAGTTCTTGACGAGCAGCCGCGGTCCGGTCGATCCGTGCGGGTTGTGACAGTCGGAGCAGGCCATCTTCGCCGTGCTCGCGAGGCTCGTCACCGCCAGCGGATGCGACGAGATCCGCCGCGTCTGCGCGCGCTGCTCTTTGTGGCACGCGAAACAGACCTCGGCCTGCGTCGCCTTGCGCAGCACCTTCTGATCCGGCGCGTGAATCGTGTGGCAGTCGTTGCATGCCACGCCGCGCGTCTCGTGCTGGCTGCCGCTCCAGTGCATCCGCAAGCCGGAGGCGTGACACGACAGGCACTTCGCGTTGCGCTCCGCGGCCGGCGACACGCGCTTGCCCTTGAAGACGATCGTCACCGGCTTGCCCGACTCGGCCACGTGCTCGGGGCTCGGGCCGTGGCACGTCTCGCACTGATGCTGTGCGAACGGCGTGCGCTCGTCGCCTTTGACCGCGTGCGGCGTCTGCAGGATGAAGGTGATGGGCTGCGTGTTGTGGCACTCGCGCAGGCAGCTCTGGACGGCGTTCTTGGTGTACGTGCCGGGCGGCGCCGCTTGCACTGCTGGCTCGGGTTCCGGCGGCTGCGCCCGGACGGCAACAGCAGCGGCCGCGATGGCGAGCGCCACGACGAGACGAAGCTTCAGCGCCATTTTTGCGTCTCCGATGTCGGGTAGAGGCTCCACAGGTACTCGACGAGGTCGGTGAGATCGGCGTCGGTCATCTGTCCCGCCCATCCAGGCATGCGGAACGGAGGACGAGGACCGTTCGGGTCTTTCTTGCCGACGGGCGCGAAGCCGTCGAGGATCTTCTTCCGCAGTTCGCGCTTCGTGAATCCTTCCGCGACGTAATTCACCGCCGGCACCTTGCTGTCGGTCTCGGCGTTCGCGTTCGCAAATCCCCCTTTGCCGTCGGCGCCGTGGCAGGTCGAGCAGCCGTACCGCAGATACACCTGCCGGCCGCGGGCGACGGCCGTCGTCCCGGCAGCGGTGTCGGACGCGCGGACGACGCGCGGCGCCGCCGGCTGATTCGCGAGGCGCACCGCGAAGGTGGCCGCGGCGACCAGGAGCGCCAGTCCGATGACACGTTTCATGTCATCAAGATGGACCGCGTGGATGAAAGAACGATGAAAAGCCGGTTAAGCGGCGTTCATCGTCCAGCCGGTCCGCGGCAGGACGATGACGAAGGTGGTGCCGCGATCGAGCGCGCTCGTGACCGAGATGCGGCCGCCGTGTCCGCGGACGATCTGGTCGGCGATCGCGAGGCCGAGTCCGGTTCCGCCCGTCGCTCGCGCGCGCGCCTTGTCGGCGCGATAGAAGCGCTCGAAGATGTGCGGCACGTCCGGTGCGGCGATTCCGCATCCCTGGTCGGCGACGACCACGCGCGCTTCCTGGTCCGAGGCGTCGACCGTGACGGCGACCGTCGCTTCGTCCGGCGAGTAGCGAACGGCGTTGTGCACGACGTTGAACAGCGCCCGGCGCAGGTGCAGCGTGTTGGCGGCGACGACCACGTCGCCGACCACGTCGACGGTGATGGTGACGCGCTTCGGTTCGGTGGCGGCGCGCACCACTTCGCAGGCATCGACGACGAGGGCACCGAGGTCGATCGATTCGACGTCGTTCACGAGCCGGCCGGCGTCGGCGATCGCCAGCAGCCGCAGGTCGCGAATGAGCGCGGAGAGCTGCTCGACATCGGAAAGCAGATCGTCGGCGACCGCCCGGTAGCCGTCCGCGCCGCCGTCGGTGGCGAGGCAGGTGTCGAGCGCCGCGCGCATCGCGGCAATCGGCGTCTGCAGCTCGTGCGACGCGTCCGCGGCGAACCGCCGCGCGGCTTGCGTCGACGCGGCGAGGCGATCGAGCATCCCGTTCAGCGTTTCGACGAGACGGTCCAGTTCCTCGCTGCCGCCGCGGACATCGAGCCGATCGCGTGGATCGGCGGCGTCGATCGCTCGCACCCGCGCGACGATCGCGTCGACGGGCATCAGCGCGCGCCGCGCGATGAAGCGCCCGCCGTAGCTCGCCACCGCCAGCACGAGCGCCGACCAGAGGAGCATGGCGCCCGCCAGATTCGCCAGCGACCGCTGGACCGGTGCGGTGGGCGCGGTGGTCTGCACGACGATGGGCGTCGTCCCCGTGCGCGGAACGACCAGCGTCGCGACGCGGAACTCGCGTCCGTCCACGTCGTCGACCGTCACGACGTTGTCGCCGGCCCGGCCGGCGTCGACCAGCGCTTCTTCGGCGGCGGCGCCAAATCGCGGGAACACGGACGAGCGGAAGATCACGGAGCCGGGACGTTCGCGGACGACGAACGGGACGTCGGAGAGATTGAAGTCCGCGCCGATCGCGAAGTCGAGGTCCATCGTTTCGAGGAGCTTCGGCTGCAGATCGCTGACCAGACGCTCCGCGACGAGACGGATGTCCGCATCCGCCTCGCGCGCGAGGGTGCGCTGACGCTCGATGAACACCAGCGTCGCGAACGCGGCGAGGGCGGCCGCCATGATGAGCAGATACCAGAGCGTCAGCTGCGCCCGGATGCTCTTAGGCGTCAGCGCGTTGCGGATCACGGAAGACATACCCGACGCCGCGCACCGCCTGGATCAGGCTGGGCTCGCCGGCGACGTCGATCTTGTCGCGCAGATGCTTGACGTAGACATCGACGACGTTGCTCGCGCGATCGAACGTGAAGTCCCAGACGTGTTCGGCGATCATCGTGCGCGTCAGCACGGAGCCGGCGCGCCGCATGAAGTACTCGAGCAGCGCGTACTCGCGCGCGGTGACCGGCACCGCGCGGCCGTCGCGCACGACCGTGCGTGCGGAGGGATCGAGCGTCACGCCGCCGACCGAGATCGTGACGCCGACGCCGCTGTGCTGCCGCCGGCGCTGCAGCGCACGCAGGCGGGCCGTCAGCTCGACGATCGCGAACGGCTTGACGAGGTAGTCGTCGGCGCCGGCGTCGAGGCCGCGCACACGATCCTCGACCATGTCGCGCGCGGAGACGATGAGCACCGGCACTTTGCGCCCCTCCTGCCGGAGCTGACGGCACACGGAGAGCCCGTCGACGAGCGGCAGCATCAAATCGAGGACGATCGCGTCGTACTCGTACGTGCGCGCGAGGTCCAGGCCGCGCTGGCCGTCGCTCGCGAGGTCGACGGCGAAGGCCTCCTCGACGAGCGCCCGCCCGATGTAGGCCGCCATCCGCCGTTCGTCCTCGACGATGAGCACGCGCATGTCAGTACCTCGATTCGAGGCTGGCTTTGAGATCCGCGAGATCGGCGTGCAGCACGTGCCGCACCCGGCCCGCGATGGCCCAGTTGATCGGCGCCAGGAGCGCCATCGGCATCTGCGTGCCGTCGAGACTGAACTCGACCGCGACGAGCGTGCCGCGGTCGCTCGCTTCGAACGCGAAGCGGGTCTCGATCCGTATCGCCGCCTTGACGTGCGAAATCGTGTAGGCGGTACAGCGCGCGAACGCCGTCACTTCCATCTCCGCCGAATCGACTCGCCCGAGCAGACGGCGCGTTTCGCGCCAGCGCGTGCCCACGCCGAACGCGCCGCTGTTCAGCCGTTCGATCGAGAGGATGCCGGACACGTACTCCGCCGCGTGATCGAGATCGGTGAACCGATCGAACACGCGCGTCAGCGGCGCGGTGATGTACGTGGAGACGGCGATGGTCGTCTTCGGCAGTTGGCGCTCGACCGGCGCATTCCCCCGCAACCCCGTCGACGGACGGCCACGTTCGAGGGCCATGATCGCGTTGACCGCCGCCGCGACCTGCGACAACGGCGCCCCTGGAAAACGGTTGGCGAGGATCGCTTCGACTTTCTGCCGGTCCGGCATCTGAATCCTCCGACTTCGTCCATAAGCGCGGAAGGCAACGCACATGCCGGGCTTTCGGCGGCGATTTGCCGGGAAGCCGTCAGTTGACGCGCCCGAGCGCGCAGAACGTCGCGATTTTCCGTCGCGTTCGCGACATCTCGGCGGTCCTCGTCTTGCACTTGCGCGGGCAAACCGTGTTGCAGACTGGAGGAGTCCGTATGCCACGCACTGCTCGTCGGCTCGTTATCGCGTCCGCGATCGGACTGGTCGCGATCGTCACGGCCTTTTTCGCCGCGCCGCACGCGGCCGGACAGGCCGCCCGTGGCGGTCTGCCGAGCAAGGACCAGGGGGAGTGGGCGTTCTACAACGCCGACATCCGCGGCAGCCGCTACATGCCGCTGGATCAGATCAACGCGACGAACTTCAACAAGCTCGAGATCGCGTGGCACTTCAAGACCGACAATCTCGGTCCGCGTCCCGAGTACAAGCTCGAAGGCACGCCGCTGATGATCAAAGGCACGATCTATCTGACCGGCGGCACGCGCCGCGCCGTGGTCGCGCTCGATGCGCGGACCGGCGAGCAGAAGTGGATCTACAGCATGGACGAAGGCCGGCGTGCCGACGTCTCGCCGCGCAAGTTGTCGGGCCGTGGGTTGTCGTACTGGACCGACGGCAAGGGCGACGAGCGGATCATCTTCTTCACGATCGGCTACCGGCTGGTGGAGCTCGACGCGAAGAGCGGCAAGCCGGTCGCCGCGTTCGCGAAGGGCGGCGTGGTCGATCTCAAGGAAGGTGTCGTCTACGGCAAACTCGTGGACGGCAAATGGCAGCAGGTCCAGATTCCGCTCGTCGAAGGCGAAATCGGCGATCACTCCACGCCGCTCGTCGTCAACGACACCATCGTCGTGCAGTCGTCGATGGCCGAAGGGCTGCGGTACGAGTACGCGAGCAACGCGAAAGGGCTCGTGCGCGCGTACGACGTGAAGACCGGCAAGCTGCTGTGGCGATGGAACACGATGCCGGGTCCGGGCGAGCCCGGGAACGAGACGTGGGAAGACGGCTCGTGGAACTGGACCGGCAACACCGGCGTCTGGACGGAGATGTCGGCCGATCCGGAGGCCGGCCTCGTGTACTGCCCGGTCGAATCGCCGACGATCGACGTGTACGGCGGCAACCGCCCGGGCAACAACTTGTACGACACGAGCCTCGTCGCGCTCGATCTCAAGACCGGAAAGCTGCGTTGGTACTTCCAGCTCGTGCACCACGACATCTGGGATTACGACACGGTGGGTGCGCCGCTCGTGGTCGATGTGACGATCGACGGCAAGCCGCGCAAGGTCGTCGCGCAGATGAGCAAGACCGGCTTCATCTACGTGCTCGATCGCGTGACCGGCAAGCCGATCTGGCCGATCGAGGAACGCCCCGTCCCCGCGTCTGACGTGCCGGGCGAGAAGGCGTCGCCGACGCAGCCGTTCCCCACGAAGCCCCCGGCGTTCTCGCGCGGCTACATCGCGACGAACGATGTCATCGATTTCACGCCGGAGCTGCGCGCGCAGGCGCTCGAGAACCTGAAGAAGTTCCGCTGGCTGCAGACGCCGTTTGTCCCCTACATGATCCCGAATGAGAAGGAGCTTGGCTCCGTGCTCATCGCGACGTCGATGGGCGGCGTGAACTGGCCGGGCTCGACGTTCGATCCCGAAAGCGGCGTCATTTACACGCACGCCGACAACGCCGCAGTCGTCAACGGCGTGATCTCGAAGGAATACTTCGAGAAGGTGAAGCCGGAGACGCAGCAGAAGCAGCACTACATGCCGATCTGGGAATCGCCCGACTTCGGCAAGGAAGAGGCTGGGTTCGGCGGCGGACGCGGGAACAATCCGATGACCCAGGGCCTCGGCGGCCTGCCAGTCGTCAAGCCGCCGTACGGACTCGTCACCGCGATCGATCTGAAGGACGGCACGATCAAGTGGGTGACGCCGCACGGCGACACGCCCGACGCCGTTCGCAACAGCCCGCTGCTGAAAGGGCTGACGATCCCGAAGACCGGTCAGGCGGGCATCGTCGGCGGCTTCGTCACCAAGACGCTGTTCGTCATCGGCGATCCGATGGTGACGGCGCCGCCCGATCGGCCGCGCGGCGCCATGCTGCGCGCGTACGACAAGCAGACGGGAAAGGAAGTCGGCGCCGTGTGGATGCCGGCACAGCAAAGCGGCAATCCGATGACCTACATGCTCGACGGGCGGCAGTTCATCATCGTCGCGGTCGGCGGCGGCACCTATACGAGCGAGTACATCGCGTACGCGCTGCCCGAGAGCGAGCTGCCGAGCAAGACGACGACGGAGCGTCAGCGATGAAGCGTATGGCGATCGTGATGGTGTGTGCCTGCGTCGCGACCATCGCGGCGCAGGCAGGTAAGTCGACGTGGGACGGCGTGTACACCGAGGAGCAGGCCAAACGCGGCGCCGAGGCGTTCGATCGCGAGTGCGCCGGCTGCCATGGCCCGGCCGGTTCGGGCGGCAGCATGGCGCCCGCGCTCGTCGGCGCCGCGTTCACCGCGAACTACGACGGCCAGACGGTTGGCGATCTCTTCGAGCGGAATCGCACGACGATGCCAGTGGGCAAGGAAGGGAAGCTGAGCGCACAGCAGATCGCGGACATCACCGCGTTTGTGCTGCAGGTGAACAAGTTCCCGGCTGGCGTCACGGAGCTGGCGCCGCAGGGGATGGCGCTCAAGCAGATCAGGTTCGTCGCCACGCAACCGTAAACGCCACGAGTCCTCTCTCAGCGGAGGGCATCGATGGCGTCGTCCCGTGAATCGCGGCGGCGAGGTAACCGCGGCGACGCCATCGTCCGCGCCTCGCCGCCGCCGCGCCGTTCCTGCTCCACGCCCACGCCTCGTAGAGCCCTCATCCCTCGGTCGTGATCCTGCGGTTCATCTCGCGTTCATCTTTCGCGCCCTTATGTTTTGCTTCACAAAAAATCCGGCATGCTAGGGAGCGGCGGTGCGAATTCTGTTAGTCGAGGACGAGCGATCGGCGGCGCGGATGATCGCGAAGGGATTGCGCGAACATGGGCACGCCGTCGATGTGGTCAGCGACGGCGTCGCGGCGTTGCAGCACGCGCGGTCGGTCGCGTACGACCTGATCGTGCTCGATCGCCTGCTGCCGGCGAAAGACGGCCTGGCCGTGTGCCGAGAACTCCGCGCGAGTGGCCAGCTCACGAAAATCCTGATGCTGACAGCCCGCGACGCGACCGGCGATCGTGTCGAAGGTCTCGACGCTGGCGCGGACGACTACCTGACCAAGCCGTTCGACTTCGCCGAACTCCTGGCGCGCGTGCGCGCGCTCGGACGCCGGCCGGCCGCCGTCCTCGAGTCGGAGCTCGTCGACTGCGGACGGCTCGTGCTGGATACGCGCACGCGGGACGCGCGCGTGGACGGCGTCCGTCTCGAACTGACGGCGCGCGAGTATGCCGTGCTGGAGTACCTGGCACGCCGCCCGGGCACGGTCGTGTCGCGAGAGGAACTGGCCGAACGCGTCTGGGACAACCGATACGATCCGACGACGAACGTGATCGACGTCTACGTGCAGCGACTGCGCCGCAAGATCGACCGCGGAGCCGCGTCGTTCATCCGGACGCGGCGGGGCGCCGGGTACCAGTTCGTCGGACTGCCAGACGCCCCGCGATGACCCTCTCGATTCGGTGGCGGTTGACGCTCTGGGTCGTCGCGCTCATGACCGCGGCCTTGACGGCCTTCGGCGCCGGTGTGCTGTGGCTGCAGGGCAGATGGACGCGGGTCGAGTTGGATGCGGGACTGGCCAACGTGGCGGCGACGGCGGCTCGCATGATCGACGAGGAATTCGCGGAGAACGGTAATCTTGCGCGAGCGGTCGGCGAGGTGCGTGCGTCGCTGAACGTGCCGGGCCTTGCTACCGCCGTCCTCGACGCGCATGGGCGGCCGATAACAGCGCATTGGCACGGCTTCGATGCCAGTCGTGTCGCGGACGACGCGCGTCAGACGGATCATGCCGTGTTTCTGACGGCGCCGGCCGGTGCTACGCCGTGGCGGGTCCTGCTGGCGCCGGAGCACACGCCCGGCGGCGCGTACGCGCTGCTCATCGCGCGACCGATGGACGACGTCAATCGACAGCGATCCACGTTGACGCGCGTGCTGCTCGTCGCCGGATCGAGCGTCGTTTTGATGGCCGGCGTGCTGTCGTGGTGGGTCGCGTCTTCCGCCTTGCGGCCCGTCACCGTGATGGCGCAGGAGGCGCACGCCATTACGGCTGACACGCCCGATTGGCGACTGGACGGCGCGACGGCATCGGACGAACTCGGGCAACTGGCACGTGCCTTCAACGCTCTGCTGGCGCGGCTGGCGCAGTCGGCGAAAACGCAGCGCGACTTCATGGCTGACGCGTCGCACGAGCTGCGCACGCCGGTGTCTGTGATCAAAACGGCGGCGGAGGTCACGCTCGATCGAGACACGCGCGACGAGGAGGAATATCGGGATGCGTTGACGATCATCGAGCAGCAGAGCAATCGACTGAGCCGTCTGGTCGAAGACATGTTCGTGCTCGCCCGGGCCGATGCGGACGGTCAGGCGATTGTGATGGGGCTGACCGATCTGTCCGCCGTCGTCGCGGAGTGCTGCCGCGCGGCGAGCGTGGTCGCGGCCGCCAAGCACATTCAGCTCTCGACCCGGATCGAACCCGAGCGAACGGTCGTCGGCAACGACAGCCTGCTGCGGCGTCTCGTGACGAACCTGTTGGACAACGCGCTGCAATATACGCCGAACGGTGGCGCCGTCGACGTCGCGGTGACGCGCGCCGGATCGGCCGTGACGCTCACCGTGGCCGACACCGGTCCCGGCATCCCCGTGCACGAGCGCGAGCGCATCTTCGAGCGGTTCGTTCGCCTCGACGAGGCGAGATCGGAGAGCGCCGGCGCTGGGCTCGGATTGCCCATCGCACGCTGGATCGCGCGCGGCCACAACGCCACGCTCTTCGTGGAGGAGCGGAAGGGCGGTGGGAGCGTCTTCACGTTTCGAATGGCCATCGAAGTCGTATGAGTCTGTTCGGCAACAAGTAGTCGTGCTCTGAAAGATGAACGCACGATGAATTGTGGACAGCGTCGTGTCGTGAAGAGGACAGATGGCGATCGTCACTCGGCGTGAGCGCGTGGCAGCAATCGTGCTTCGGTATTGACGAATCGTGACAACACGTGGGCGCTTCGCGCGATGACGTGGCTGACCGACTGGACGACGAGCTGGGCGTCCCTGTACGCAAACTCGCCGAGCCTTCGTACGATCATCACGTTCGTGCATCTCGGCGCGCTGATCGGCGGCGGCGGACTTGCCATCGCCACGGATCGCTCGGTGCTCGCTCCGGTGCTGGAGGAGGACGATTGGTCGCGGCGCGCGCTCCTCGATGCGGTCGGCGCGAGTCACCGGCTCGTCATCGTCGCCGTCGTCCTGATGATCGCCAGCGGGATGTTGATGCTCGCCGCTGACGTCGACACGTATCTCTACTCCCGAATGTTCTGGCTGAAGATGGCGCTCTTCGCGATGCTGCTCGGAAATGGGGCGGTGCTGACGCGCGCGGAACGGCGCGCGCTCGGTCACGACGCATCCGCATGGCGCCGCCTGCGCCGAGCCGCTATCGCCAGCATCGCGCTCTGGTTCCTGACGACGCTCGCCGGCGTCGCACTGCCCAATATCGGATGACGGACTGCACCAACTGTTCGTCGCGTCGCGAGTTCATGCACGTGGCCGCGCTCGGCCTGGCGCTTCTGCCGATCGTCTTCGTCGACGGCATCGCAGAGGGCGCGGAGCAGAAGTGCCCGTTTCCCGCGGCCGACGGTGTCACCATCGATCGCAAGCAGCAGGTCATCATCGTCCGGATGAGCGGTCAGGTGTACGCGTTCAACCTGTCGTGTCCCCACGAGAATACGGCGTTAAAGTGGCTGCCGAAGGATCACCGCTTTCAATGTCCGAAGCATGGGTCGGAGTACCAGCCGAACGGCACGTTCATCACCGGCCGCGCGACGCGAAACATGGACCGGCTGGCGATTCGTCGCGACGGCAACGACCTATTCGTGGACCTGTCGCACATCATCAAATCGGACACGAATCCGGCCGGCTGGGCTGCTGCCGCGATTGCCGTGTGAGAGCCGCGATTCGGATTGGCGTGAACGACGCTGTCCCGGTAGGATCGCGCATGCTCGCGAACCGCTGGTCCAAGGCTGCCGCTCTGACGGTGCTGTCTGCGCCGCTACTCGTCTGTCGGCCGGTCGCCGCACAAACCGCCGACTCCGTGTCGCTCACGGTGCCGACCGGTCGCGCGTTGCGGGTGGAACTTACACAAGATACGACGGTCCACCGCGTGGGCCAGACCGTCACCGCGCAGCTCGTCGAGCCGGTGTATGCGTACGATAGAGTCGTGTTGCCGGTGGGCACGCTGGTGCAGGGCCGCATCACCAGCCTGACGCAGCCATCGAAATTGAGCCGGTTGCGCGCGATGGCTGGCGGCGACTTTTCACCCCACCGCGCGATTGAGATCCGGTTCGAGTCGGCCATTCGAGACGGGCGATCGATGTTGATCGACACCATCGCCAAGAACGAGACGCCCCATCCCAGTCGCGCGGTGGCGCCTCCGCTTGACGCGCCCGACGATCACGGCACCGTGGCGCGTGCGACATCCGAAGCGAGATCTCGGGTGTCGGCGGCGTTGGCCGGCGTGAAGCAGCGAATCGGGGAGACGATCAGCAGCGTCAAGTCGCCGGGCCGCCTCGAGCGCCTGAAGGCATGGGCGGCCGATCAGTTGCCGTATCGCCGCCAAATCCTGCGCAAGGGCACCGCCTACGACGCCGAGCTCCATACGTCACTCGATCTCGGCCTCGCGACTCCGCGGCCCACGGCGCCGGACGGCACGTTGCCGCCGCCGAATGCCGTGCTGAAGGCGAGACTGCAGACCACGCTCGACTCGCGCGCGACACCGCGCGGTTCGGCCATCGAGGCGATCGTGAGCGAACCGGTGTTCGCCGACGATGGACGCCTGATCTTCCCCGAGGGGACCAAACTCTCCGGAGAAGTGACGTTCGCGACGCCGGCGCGTCGCTTCCACCGAAACGGCCAGTTGCGGTTTCTGTTCGAGCAGGTGGAGCTGCCCACGACGGCGGCGATCGCACCGATGCTTGCGTCGCTGCACGCCGCCGACGTGAGTGCCGACGCCGCGCTCGCGTTGGACGATGAGGGCGGAGCCGCGGTCAAGGACTCGAAGACGCGCTTCGTCGAACCGGCCGTCGCGCTGCTCGCGCTCCGTGGATCGTTCGATCGCGGCGAAGGGGGCGGGTTCGAAGGCGCGTCCGGCGGCGTACGCACGACCGCGGTGTCTGCGCGGACGGGCGGCGGCTTCGCGCGCGGCGTCAGCGGCCTCATCGGCTTCGGCGCCATCGGCTTCGTCGTGGGTCGCGTGGCTCCGCCGCTCGGCATTGCGCTTGGTGTCGTCGGCACGGCACGCACCGTCTACGCGAATGTTCTCGGGAAGGGGCAGGAGGTCCACTTCGCCGCCGACACGCCGATCGAAGTGCAACTCGCACCCGGGCCCGGAGGACGATGACACGCATGGCGGCGGTCGGCGTGCTCGGCGCCGCCGTGCTGGCTTCGTTGGCGGCGCTTCCCGTACGCGCGCAGCAGCCGTCGTTCAAGGCCGAGACACGCCTCGTCGTGCTGCGCGCCACGGTTCGGAACCGGCGCGGCATCGAGGTGACGGATTTGGATCAGAGTGCGTTTACCGTCTACGAAGACGGCAAACGGCAGCCGATCACGGTCTTTCGGCGCGACGACATCCCGGTGTCCCTCGCGCTGCTCATCGACAACAGCGGCAGCATGCGGCGATTGCGCGAACGTGTGGAGCGCGCGGCGCTCGCGTTCGTGCACGCGTCCAATCCGCTCGACGAAGTGTGCGTCATCAACTTTGCCGACAGGCCGCACCTGGACGTCCCGTTGACCAGCAGCCCCGCCGCGCTGACTGCGGGCATTCGACGCGTCGACTCGATCGGCGGGACGGCGCTGCGCGACGCGGTGGCGATGGGCGAATCGTACCTGCACGACCACGCCGCGCGAGAGCGGCACGTCCTGCTCGTCATCACGGACGGCCGCGACAATGCGAGCGAGACAAGCGACAAGACGATCGCGGCCACGGCGCGGCAACAGGACATCGCGGTCTACGCCATCGGCTTGTTCGCGCTCGGGGACTCTTCTCAGGCGAAGGACGGCCGGCGCGAGCTGGACGCGTTGACGGAACCCACCGGCGGCGTCGCCGAATATCCGACCGGGCTGACCGACATCGACGACGCGGTCGTCGATCTGGCGCGCCAGATCCGCCGTCAGTACACGATCGCGTATGCGCCGACCAATCAGGCGTTGGATGGCACGTACCGTCGCATTCGCGTCGACGCGCGCGGACGCGAACCGCTCGTCGTTCGGACGCGCGCCGGGTATGTCGCGGACCGCTCGAGCTCGCCATGACGCGTCGCAGCGGAATCGACACGTGCGCGGCGCCGCGCGCGCCCGGCGCGCGTCCGACGCGCAGCCGGTATTCGCGCCGCGGTAACATACCCGCGTGGACATCGACCGATTCCGCGTCCGCCCCGGCGACCGCGCGGCGCTCTCGCGTCATGCGCCGAACGAGACGATCCACTTCGACAGCAAAGACGCCGCGGCCGCACATCTGCGCAAGGGTCTCGACCGGTTGACGGCGCTGCAGGAGCTGTTGTACGCGACGCACCGGCACGCGCTCTTGCTGATCTTTCAGGGCATGGACGGCGCCGGCAAGGACCACGTCATCAAGCATGTGATGTCCGGCGTCAATCCGGCGGGGACGGAGGTGCACCCGTTCAAGCAGCCGTCCGCCGAGGATCTCGATCACGATTATTTGTGGCGCGCCGAGAAGGCACTGCCCAGCCGCGGCCGGATCGGCATCTTCAATCGTTCATATTACGAAGAGGTGCTGGTCGTCCGTGTCCATCCACGGTTGGTGGGAGCAGAGGAGCTCCCGCACGCCGGTCCGCAAATCTGGAAGCACCGCTTCGAGGACATCAACGCGTTCGAGCGGCACCTCTGGCGGAACGGAACGATCATCCGCAAGTTCTTCCTCCACGTCTCGCGTGCGGAGCAGGCGCGTCGCCTGCTCGAACGACTCGACGATCCCACGAAGCACTGGAAGTTCTCGGCGGCGGATCTCGCCGAACGCGACAAGTGGCGCGCCTACCGATCGGCGTATGCCGACGCGCTCGCGGCCACGAGCACCGCGCATGCGCCGTGGTTCGTCGTGCCGGCCGATCACAAGTGGTTCGCACAGGTCGTCGTGTCGGACATCATCGTGAAGACGCTCGAGGAGCTGCGCTTGTCCTACCCGCGCCTGGGGAGCGCCGATCGCCATGCGCTGCGCCGGCTGCGGCGCAGGCTCGCCGCGCACACGTGATGTGAACGCCGCCGCCGGCTGCGCCCAGAGCGTCCTGACGCAAACATTACAGAACTCTGACAGTCGGCATTCGCCGATTCGGGTACGTTCGTCATATGCACAACGTGCGACTGGTCGCGGCCAAGGGCCGCTACGACAAGCTGAGTGTCATCACCTGTCTCGTGCTGGCGTGGTTTCACGTGCAGGCGATTGCGGCGTTCTGGTCCTTCAGCTGGCGAAACGTGATCGTGGCCGCCGTTCTCTATTGGATGGCCGGCGGCCTGGGCATCAGCCTCGGATATCACCGCCTCCACACCCATCGCGGTTTCAAGACGTACAAGTGGTTCGAGCATTTCCTCGCCGTGTGCGGGACGCTGACGCTCGAAGGCGGCCCGATGTTCTGGGTCGCGACGCATCGCGTCCACCATCAGCACTCGGATCAGCCCGACGATCCGCACACGCCGCGCGTCAGCGCCTTCTGGGCCCACATCGGCTGGATTCTCTTCGGCGAGGCGCACCACAACGACACCGCCCGCATGGCGCGGTACGCGCCCGACCTCGGCAAGGACCCCTTCTATCGCTGGTTGACGACGTATCACTGGGTGCCGCTGACGGTGCTCGGCTTCGCGCTGCTCGCGATCGGCGGATGGGGGCTCGTCAACTGGGCGATCTTCCTGCGCGTGGTCCTCGGGCTGCACGCGACGTATCTGGTCAACTCCGCGACGCACATGTGGGGCAAGCGCCGGTTCGCGACCACCGACGACTCGCGCAACCTGTGGTGGGTCGCACTCATCACCTTCGGCGAGGGGTGGCACAACAACCATCACGCGCATCCGGTGTCGTCCCGGCACGGCCTCGCGTGGTACGAGTTCGATCCGACCTGGCTGCTCCTCAAGCTGCTCCGATCGGTCGGCCTCGTGTGGGATGTGAAAGTGGCGCGCCTCAGTCAGATCCCGGAGACAGAAGCGGTCGCCTAGCGGTATCGTGGAGGGCGTGAGCATCGGGGCATGACGCCGGGCGGACGCCGCAAATCGATCGCCGTTTTCATCGTCCTCGGCGTGGGCCTCGCGATCGGCGCGGTGGCCCTCAACGTCGGCTGGATCATCGTCAGCTGGCAGAACGTCGGCCTGCTGCTCGTCGGTCTCGTCGTGTTTCCGCTGGTGATTGCCGGCGTCGTGATCAACAGCGTGTTCCTCGTGCGCGAGATTCGCCGCAACGAGCAGCACGAGGCGTTCATCAACGCGATGACGCACGAGCTGAAAACGCCCGTCGCGTCGATCCGGCTGTACCTGCAGACCCTCCAGAATCGTCAGGTCGACGACGGCAAGCGGCAGGAGTTCTACCGCATCATGCTCGAGGACAGCGACCGGCTGCTGTCGACGATCGAGCAGGTGCTTCGCGCCGGACAGTACGGCGTCAAACACCGCCGCGCCTCGCGCAGCGCCGTCGACATGACGACGCTGGTCGCCGACTACGTGGCACTCGCGCGCACGCGGCACCGGCTCGCGCCCGAGATGCTGACCTTCCACACGCCCCCCTCCAACGAGCGGCGGTTCGTCTTCGGCGAGGAGGACGAACTGAAAGCCGTCGTGTCGAATCTCGTCGACAACGCGATCAAGTATTCGGGGCCGCAGGTGCGCATCGACGTGGAGCTGGAGCAGACGGACCCCGGCAGCGTCACGCTGCGCGTCCGCGATCACGGCATCGGCATCCTGCCGTCGGAACAGAAGCGGATCTTCAAGCGCTTCTACCGCATTCCCGCGGCGCTCGGCAAACGCGTCAACGGCACCGGACTCGGACTGTTCATCGTCCGGTCGGTCGTCGCGCGTCACGGCGGAAAGGTGTACGCCGAGAGCGGCGGACCGGGCCAGGGCACCACGTTCGTGGTGCAGCTGCCGCTGATGGCGTCATGAGCCGCATCCTGATCGTCGAAGACGAGCGGCATCTCGCTGACGGCCTGCGCTACAACCTCGAGGCGGAACAGTACGACGTCGACGTGGTGGAGAGCGGGGAAGACGCGCTCGCCAGAATCGGGGCGCAGCCGAAGGCGTACGACCTCGTGCTGCTCGACGTGATGCTGCCCGGCATCGACGGATTCGGCGTCGTCGCGAGGCTACGGCGCGAGCGCCGCTTCGTGCCGGTGCTGATGCTGACCGCGCGCGGCCGGTCGGAGGATGTGCTCCGCGGGTTCGACGAGGGCGCCGACGACTACTTGGCGAAACCGTTCGAGCTGCCGATTCTGCTGTCGCGCGTGCGCGGCCTGCTGCGGCGCACCGAGTGGATGCGCGAATCGGCCGCCGCGAAGACCGGCGATGCGGCGGAGTACACGTTCTCCGGCAAGACGATCGATTTCGATCGCCTCGAACTGCGCGCCGGCGGCAACCGCGTGCTTCTCACGCCGCTCGAGGCGGCGCTCCTGCGCTATTTCGTTCAGCACGAAGACCGTCCCGTGTCGCGCGAGTCGATCCTCGAGGCCGTGTGGGGCCTGCGCGACGACACCGACACCCGCGCCATCGACAACTTCGTGGTCCGCCTCCGCCGCTACATCGAAGACGATGCGACCAAACCGCGTCACCTGCAGACGGTTCGCGGGATCGGGTACCGGTTCGTGCCGAACCCCGACCCGTCTTGATGAGCTCGCTCCGGCATCAAGTTTGAAATGACAGTCGTTGAGGCGTTTATGGCGAAAGTTGACGATGCGGCGGCGAAGCGGGAAGTAGAAAAAGCCGAAGACTGTTTCTCAAAGGCTGACGAACTGATCTCCATCGCGACGACGCTTCGCGAAGAAGCGCGCGATCACCTGCGCCAGGCGCGCCACCTTTCCCCGGCGGCTGCGGCCGCGGTTGCCGACCTCGTGAATTAGTCGCGCCGCTCGTCGACGTCGGCCGTGGTCTCGACTGCGTCGATGTCGTGCGGCCGCGACGCGTCCCCGTGTTACGCCGCAGCTTTTCGCGGCGGCTTCGTGCGAGGTGCGCCGATCAGCCGCTCAACGAACGCTCGGGGGCGCGCGCCGTAAAAGCGATCGCCGATCGACAGCGCCTTCCGTCGAAGGCGCTGCTGATAGGCGTCGATCGCGTGCTCGATCGATCGCAGCAGCGGCGTGCCGCGGAGCCGATCGTCGCGACGCAGCGCGTCGCGAAGGACGGCGGCGTTGTGATCTTCGCCCAGGCACGTTTCGAGCTCGCCAAGCGCATGGACCGCGGCGGCCGTCTCCCATCGGGCGGCCAACAGGCGCGCTTGGTACCACAACGCTTTGACGCGTTTGCGCCAGCGGTGAAAATCGTCCGGATGACCGCTGTCAGCGGCCGTGGCAAGGGCGCGCCGACCACGCTGGTATGTTTCCTTGACGCCCTCGAGAACATCCTGTTCTCGGACGCGCTCGAGTCCGCGCCGGCGGAGATGCCGCTGCGCCGCTCGCAACTTGCGCCGTGTCTTCTCGACTACGCCGTCGTCGACCGCCTCGCGCTCGAGACGCCGCGCGTTGGTGCGCAGGCGGCGTTGCACGGCGCGCAGCGCGTGCCGATCCGCGGGCGGCATCGTGGCGGCGACATGCGCGAACGTCTCGGCGATCGCGTGCGCGTCGCGGACCGCGCCGAGGCCGCGTCCGACACGGCGCAGCCGCTTCTCGACCCGGTGCGCGTGATCGATTCCGGCCTCGACGAGCGTGACGACCGCGCGCGCTTTCTTCACGCTCTTGCGAAGCGCGTGGACCGCCTCCGCCGGAGGTACACCGTCGATCGCGGTGACGCCTTTGCGGATCGTCTTGCGTGTGACGCGCGCGAGACCGTCGCCGATGTCCTCGTCGGGTCTCAACCTGAACGCCATACGATCCGCGGCCGCAGCCGAGATGCGTCTTGCAACTGTGTTGCCGCTGTTGACGCGGATCTCCGGCCCTGCGGAGGCGACGCGCAGCGCTGACGCCAGCGAAGCTAGACCGCGTCCTTGCCGCTCGGCTGCCAGAGCTGGATTGGATTGCCTTCCGGATCCGCGAGCCTGGCGAAACGGCCGTTCGGATACACCTGCGAATCCACGTCGATCGCAATGCCTCGTCCGCGAAGCTGCGCGACCATCTTGTCGAGATCGGCGACGCGGAAGTTGATCATCCACTGGAAGCGCCGGTCGCCGAAGTACGACGTGTCCTCTTTGAACGGCGCGAACGCGGTGGTGCCGGCGTTGGTCCGCCACGGTTGAACGCCGTAGTCGTTCGGCACCGGACCGACGCCGAGATTCGCGGCATACCAGGCGGCGAGCGCCTTGGGATCCTTCGCGCGAAAGAAGAAGCCGCCGATGCCCTGTACGCGTTCCATGTCCGTGGCGCCCTGGGCCGATCCCGGCTTGGCGCCGACGGTGACCGAAGCGGCGCCGGCGATCGCCACGCGAATCGCCGTGCGGCGGGTGACGCGGGACTCATTCATGGCGACAGTGTACCCTGCCGCCGGCCTCGAATCCTGTGCGCCCGGACCACCGTCATAACCAACGATGACCGACTTACTCGGACTGTTCGAGGCACACCTGACGGTCGCGGATCTCGATCGTTCGATCGCGTTCTATCGCGACGTCGTCCGTCTCGACGTCGCGCATGTCGTGCGCGATCGCGGCGCGGCGTTCTTCTGGATCGGCGGGCGCGGCCGCTCGATGCTCGGCCTCTGGCGCGGCGGCGATGGGCCGCAGCACACGTCGCTGCATCTCGCGTTCTCCGCGCCGCTCGCCGGCGTCCTCGAGTCGCCGCGCACGCTGCGCGCGGCCGGCGTGACGCCGCTCGATTTCGACGGACAGCCGACCGACGCGCCGAGCGTGCTCGCCTGGATGCCGGCCGCGTCCATCTACTTTCGCGATCCCGACGGCCATCTGCTCGAATATCTCGCGATGCTGTCGGACCCGCCGCAGCCCGACCGCGGCGTCGTTCGTTGGGGCGACTGGTAAGCGCGTCCCGTCGGCGACGGCTGCGCAGAACGTCGGCGTGACGATCACCGGCGCCGCGGATCGCTGGTAGGCTGGCGCCATGGCCACCGAACGATTCGTTCTGCCCGGCAGCGAGCGAGCGCCGCATCCCGGCGCGCAGCCCGCCGGCGCGCCCGATCCGTCGCAGTTCATCGAGGTCAGCATCGTGCTGCGCCGCAAGGCGCCGCTCGAGCTGTCTGCCCAGGCTCAGCCGATCGATCGCGCCGAGTTTGCCGCGCGCTACGGCGCGGACCCGCGCGACGTCGATCGAGTCGACGCGTTTGCCCAGCAGTACGATCTGCACATCGTCGCGGTCGATCTCGCGCGGCGCACCGTCGTCGTGGGCGGCACGGTCGCGGCGATGAACGAGGCGTTCGGCACGTCGCTCGCGCTGTATCACAGCGAGCATGGCACCTTTCGCGGGCGCACGGGTCCGCTATATCTGCCGGTGGATCTGCAGCAGGCCGTCGTCGCCGTGCTCGGCCTCGACGACCGTCCGCAGGCGCGCGTGCGCTGCCGGCGCCATCGTCCGATCGCGCCGAGCGCGGCCGCGGCGGCGTCGTATACGCCGCCGCAGGTTGCCGCGCTCTATCAGTTTCCGACGAACGCGACCGGTGCAGGGCAGACGATTGCGATCGTCGAGCTCGGCGGCGGCTACAAGTCCGCGGACCTCACGACGTACTTCGCCGGCCTCGGCGTGACGAAACCGTCGGTGACGGCCGTGTCGGTCGACGGCGGAAAGAACGCGCCGACCGGCGATCCAAACGGCGCGGATGGCGAGGTGCTGCTCGACGTCGAGATCGCCGGGTCGATCGCGCACGGCGCGAAGATCGCCGTGTACTTCGCGCCGAACACGGATCAAGGCTTTCTCGACGCGATCACGACGGCGATCCACGACACGACGCGGCGTCCGACGATCGTTTCGATCAGTTGGGGCGGTCCCGAGTCGACGTGGACGTCCCAGGCGATGACGTCGTACGACGATGCGTTTCAGGACGCGGCGGCGCTCGGCGTGACGGTGTGCTGCGCGTCGGGCGACAGCGGATCGAGCGACGGCGTCAGCGACGGGCGCGCACACGTCGACTTTCCCGCATCGAGCCCGCATGCGCTTGCGTGCGGCGGCACGCGCGTGGCCGGCGCGCACGGCACGCTGTCGAGCGAGGTCGTGTGGAACGACGGCGTGTCGGGCGGCGCGACCGGCGGCGGCGTCAGCGACGTGTTCGCGTTGCCGGCGTTCCAACACAACGCGCACGTGCCGGTCTCGGTCAACAGCTCGCACTTCAAAGGCCGCGGCGTGCCGGACGTCGCCGGCGACGCCGATCCCGCGTCGGGCTATCAGGTGCGCGTCGACGGGCACGACGTCGTCTACGGCGGCACGAGCGCGGTGGCGCCGTTGTGGTCCGCGCTGATCGCGCTCGTGAATGAACGACGCGGATCGCCCGTCGGCTACGTGACGCCGACGCTGTACTCCCTCGGCGCGCAGGCGTGCCGCGACATCACGTCCGGCACGAACGGCGCGTATTCGGCCGCCGCCGGGTGGGATGCGTGCACAGGACTCGGGTCGCCGAACGGCGCGGCGCTCGCGACGCTGCTCGGCAAACCGCCGACCAAAGCGGTCGATTCTCACTGACGCGCCAGCCCGCACACGCAGCGGGTCCGGCGCGTTAGAACGTGACCTTCGCCGCGAGCTGCACGAGCCGCGGTGCGGCGGCCGCGACGATGCGTCCGAACGTCGGACTCGTGATGTTGCCGTCGACCGCGCCGGGTCCGTAGAACTGCGGATGGTCAAAGACGTTGAACACTTCGAGGCGGAGCTGCAGCGTCCGCGCGCCGTTCAACGGCAGCGCCTTCACGATCGCGAGATCGGTGTTGTTGATGCCCGGCCCGTAGAAGAAGCGGCGCGGCGCGTTTCCGAGCTGCCCGAGCGCGGGCAGGCTGAAGCAGCTCGTGTTGAACGCCGGCCCGGCCGCGGGGTCCGAGTTCAGCCGGAGGTCGCAGTTCGGCGCGACGTTCGGCGTATCCAGCAGGTGATTGTTCACGCCGTTGCCGAACGTGCCGAGCAGGCTCGTGTCCGTGTCGTTGTACAGCGTGACGGGGAAGCCGCTGCTCACGCGGGTGGTGCCGGACACGCTCCAGCCGCGCGTCAGTCGGTTGGCGCTGCGCGCGAGCCGCTCGATTGGCAGTTCGTAGCTGTAGTTCACGACGAGGTTGTGCCGCAGGTCGAACGCCGACGGCGCCCACGTCGCCATCGGATCGAACGGGTTGACCTGTTCGCCAAGGTTCGACGAGGTGTCCATCGACTTGCTGTAGGTGTAACTGGCCTGCACCGTCGCGCCGCCGCGCGCGTAGTGCGCCGCGAGCTCGAGCGCGTTGTACTGCGACCGCCCGATCGTGCGTTGCGCCGTGATGCTGCCGTAGTCGGCGCCGAGCGCCGTCCGCGTTCCGTTGATCACCTGCCCCGCGGACGTCGTGAACACGCCGTTCTCGGCGAACGGTCCGCACGTCGCGCTGCCGGGCGCCACCGCGCTCGGATTGCTCAGCGCGAGGCACACGGACGGATCGCCGGGGTTGACCGGCTGCACGACGAGCAGGCGATGGCCGTGGCTGCCGACGTAACTCGCCGTGACCGTCGTGTGCGGCGTCAGCTCGCGCTGCAGCGACACCATGTAGCTCTCGGTAAACGGCACCTGGTTGTCCGGCGAGAAGTACGGGTCGCCGTTCACCGGGACGAGCGATGACCAGTCGATGGTCGCCGGATGCGCTGCCGACGCGGCCGGTGCGACCGCGTGCGGGAATGGCTGACCGTTGTTCGTGCCGTCCGCCGCCGTGATGAACGGCTGATCGAGAAGCGGCGGCGCCGGGCTGATGTAGTTGTAGCCGAACGGCGGAATGCTGTACATGATGCCGCCGGACAATCCTTGGAAGGCCGTGTAGAACAGCCCGTAGCTGGCGCGTACGGTGCTGCGATCGGGATCGCCGAAGATCGCGTGCAGCGGCCCCGAGTCGAACTGCGGCGCGTACGAGATGCCGACGCGCGGCGCGAAATTCCAGTTGCGCACCGGCGCGAGCGTGCGCGCGATCCCCGGATCGCCGGGAAACACGAGGCCGGTCGGCGCGCCGGGATACACGATCGATTGCTGGCCGGGGACGACGGCCTGAATCTGATTGTCCGCCTCGTACCACGGCATGATGCGATCCCACCGCAGTCCGTAGTTGAGCGTCAGGTTCGGCCGTGCGCGCCACGTGTCCTGCGCGAACGCCGCAAGATACGAATTCCGCAGGCGGAAGGGCGCGCCGGCCGCCTGAATGTACGTGCTGGGCACGCCGAGCAGGAAGTCGGCGAAGTCCGAACCGGTTTCGCTGCCGGTGAACGAGAACGTGCCGTTGAATTGCGCGTTCGGATCGAGGTTCACCTGTGCGTACTGGAATTCGCCGCCGATGCGCACGAGATGCGACCCGAGTTCGCGCGACATCGCATCGCTGAGGTGAAGCGTGTTGTTCACTTGATTCACGCCAGTCGTCGTGACGCCCATCGTGAAGCGGTTGAACGCGAGGTTCTCGACTCCTTCGAGCGACGGCGCCTGGACGACGATGCCCGGCGTCCCGGCGCCCGTCACGAAACCCTGCGAGGCGAGGCTGACCCCGAGGCCGCCGACGGGACGGCCAACGTCATTGACGTTGCGCAGGTAGCTGACGTGGAACTCGTTGACGGCCGCGGCGAACGTCGTCGAGGTGCTCAGCGCGAGGAGCTGCGCGCGTCCGCGCGTGACCGCGTCGAAGCCCGGGACGCTCGCGCCGCCCTGCTGCGTTGGATAGGGGTTGTCGACGGTGTAGTCGTCGACGAAGTAGTACCCGGACAACAATCCCAGACCGGTGTGCCGATCGATCCGCAGCGAGCCTTTGTCGTCATGAACCGTTTGCGCAAACGCCCCTGTCGAGAAGGCGTCGTCGCCAGTATTCGCGGTGGGGATGTACGACAGCAGCCGCTGCGCCGGCGTCGACCACGCACTGCGGGGAATGACGGCATTCGGAAACACGCACTGCGCGGCGGTGAGGCAGCCGCTCGTGTAGTACGGCTCGCCCGGCGAGACCGTGTAGCCGAGACGCCGCGAGAGCAGCTGTGCCCAGTACGGACCGTTCACCGATCCGCTCAACACGTTCGCGGCGGTCGAGAAGTCGCCCGCGCGCTCGGCAGTCGTGGGGACCGGGATGAGACCCGTTTCGATCCCCTCGGTCGTTCGCGTCGCCTGGTAATCGGCGAAGAAGAACGTGCGCCCCTTTTGCAGCGGTCCGCCGATCGTGCCTCCGGGCTGTTGCTGCACGAACGCCGCGCGCTCCGGCGAGAAATAGCTTCGAGCGTCCAGTGCGGAGTCGCGGACGAAGTCGAACAGGTCGCCATGCAGCGCCTCGGCGCCGGACTTGGTCACGACGGTGACGATGCCGCCGTTGTAATTGCGTACTCGGCGTCGAAGGTGCTCGTCAGCACGTGCAGCCGCTCGATCGAATCGAGATTCGGCACGATCGCCGTTCCGCCGTTCATCGGCTCCTGCACGCTGCTGCCGTTGAGCAGGAAGCCGTTCGCCGATTCGCGTTGGCCGCTGATCGACACGTTCCCGGCATTCAGCTGACCCGACGGCTGAATCGCGCCGGTGACGCCCGCCATCACGATCGAGTCCGGCCGCATCGTCGTCATCGGCACGACGCCGGGCTCGATCGGCAGCAGATCCGTGTAGCTGCGGCCGTTCAGCGCAAGGCCGGTCATTCGGGCTGACGACATCGTTTGCGCGATCGCCATCGACGCTGCGTCGATCTGCACGGCGCCGACCGAGACGGTGACCGCTTCGGTGACGCCGGCGATCTCGAGCACCGCGTCGACGTGCAGCGCGCGGTTCGGATCGACGATCAGGTTCGAGCGGGCAATCGACTTGAAGCCGTCGAGCGTGACAGAGAGCTCGTAGCGTCCCGCGGGCAGGTCTGCGACGACGTATCGACCGTCGCCGTCGCTGATCGCGACGAGCGCGGCGCCGGCGGCGACCTCGGTCACCGTGATCGTGGCGCCCGGAACCACCGCGCCGCTCGAATCGGTAATCGTGCCGGTCAGCGTGCCGACGTTCTGCGCCGACGCGGCGCGTGGGGCAGCCGCGAGCACACTCGCGGCGATGAGCCCGGCCAGGGCCGCCCGAATCCGTGGATGCATCGATTGCCTCGCCATGTGAAAATGAGACTCAATCTCAATATGTCACGACATAGCGAGCTGTGTGCCACGCCCAAATAATGGTGCGGATCGCCCCGTTCGCTCGAATTACAGCGCGTTTTCGTCACGCGGCCCGATCACGCTTGGGCGGTCGGCGGGGATTTCTTCCCGGCGGCGCGAAGAAGTCCGCGCGCCTCGGGGAAGCCTACGGCTGCGCTGGCGCGGCGCGCCACATCACCACCGCGATCGAAGCGATCGCGGCAGCCGGCACGAGCAGCGCCGTCGAGCCAAACCGCGCGAGGCCGGCGCCGGTCGCGACCCCGACAACGAACGCGGCGACGCGGCCGCCGTACACCAGCAAGCCGTGCGAACGGTCGCGCGACAACTCGCGGCGGCCGACGAGCTTGCGCACGACGACGCCGGCGAAGTCGGTCAGCGGCCCCGTGATGTGCGTCGTGTGCGCGCTCATCGCGGATCCCGCGAGCGCGATGTTCTGAATGCCCATCGCCGCCGCGACGCTGATCAGCCGGTAGTCGATGACCACCGGCGTCTGGCGGCTCGGCCATGCCGCGAGGCACAACAGCGCGGTCTCGCACCATAGCGTGCCCGCCGCGCTATGGCTGCGGTGCCGCTCGATCAGCAGCGCGCCGAACAGGGCGCCGCCAAAAAACGCGGCGACGACGAGGATGCGGCGGACGGTGTCGCCGCCGCCGCCGGCGATCAGCGCAACGACGACGGCTGACGCGTCGCCCGAGACGTGCGACGTGAACACGTCCCCGACGACGATGTAGCCGAGCGCGTTCACGGCGCCCGCAGCCCACGCAAGCGCCGCGATCGCCCCGACTCCGGCCATCGTCAATTCCCGGCCGGAGGCCTGCGACCGAACCAGCTGAGGCATCGCCATCGCGACGTGAATTGCATGTGCAAGGAATAGCGCATGCGCGCCTTTCGCGCGGCGACGGTTGAGCCTGATGTCTGCATTCGTTCCCTATCCGGCGATTGAGCGGCACGCCGTCATCGGCGATCGCCGCACCGCTGCGCTGGTCGCCGCGGACGGCACGATCGACTGGCTGTGCCTCCCGGATTACGACGGCCGCGTCGTGTTCGGCGCGCTGCTCGATGCGCAGCGCGGCGGCTTCTGGCGCGTCGGCCCAGCCGCGCTGTGGCAGGGCGAGCAGCGATACGCGACCGCCGCACCCATCGCGCACACGCGGTGGTCGACCGGCGAGTACGAGCTCGAGCTCGTCGACGCGATGCTCGACCCGGGAGATCGCGACGAGTCGTCGGAGCGCGATCGCACCGTGGTCCGCTGGTTGTCGTGCGTCAGAGGGGACGTCGAGTGCGTCTCGCTCTTCTCGCCGTCAAACGATTTCACGCCGCACGCCACGGTGTCCGGCGCGCATCTCTGGTCGAGCAGCGCCGACTTCGCCGGCAGCGGATCGATGCGCCTCGTCGCGGGCGACAGTGTCTGGATGGTGCTCGCGTCCGGCCGCCGGCGCGAGTGGAGCGTCGCCGACGCGGCGCGGCGGCTCGCCGAGGTCGAAGCGTTCTGGGCCGACACCGTGGCACGGTTCGATCGGCGCGACGCCGATCCGCGCCTGACGCGATCGCTCGTCACCATCCGCCTGCTCGAGTACGCACCCGCGGGTTCCAGCGTCGCCGCGCCGACGACGTCGGTGCCGGAACGGATCGGCGGCGGATGGAACGCCGACTATCGGCTCACCTGGGTGCGCGATGCGTCGCTCTCGATCAGCACCCTAGCCGCGGCGGGTGATCTCGCGTCGGCACGCCGCTTCTTCGACTGGCTGACGACGCTGGAATCGACGACGCGATCGCCGCTGCAGGTCGTGTACGACATTCATGGCGGGACGCAGCCGCGGCAGCACGTGCGGCGCGATCTCGACGGCTATCGCGGCTCGAAACCGATCCGGTTCGGCAACCACGCCTTCCGCCAGCATCAGCACGACAAGTTCGGGTATCTCGCGGAATGCGCGCTGACGTATCTCGAGCGCGGCGGCGCGTGGGACGATCGCATCTGGCGCCTGCTCGTGCGCGTCGCCGACTTCGTGTCGGCGCACTGGGACGAGCCGGGCAACGGCATCTGGGAACTGGCGACGCGCGAGCGGTACATCAGCGGCCGCGTGATGTCGTGGGCCGCCCTCGATCGCATCGTTCGCATCGCCGAGCGCCTCGGCTGCGCGCCGGCGCAACGGGCGAGGTGGCAGGCGGCGTGCGCGGCGATTCACGATCAGGTGATGACGCACGGCTGGAGCGACACGCTCAACGCGTTCACGCAATCGCTGGAAACCGAAGCGCTCGACGCGTCGGCGCTGCTGATCCCGCTCGTCGGGTTTCTGCCGCCATCGCATCCGCGCGTCGTCGCGACCGTGACGGCGATTGCCGAGCAACTGACGATCGACGGCTGCGTCTATCGCTTCGATCCGCGGAAGATGCCGAAGACCGGGCCGTCGCCGATGGGCGAATACGAGGGCGCGTTCCTGCCGTGCACCTTTTGGCTGGCGACGGCGTTCGCGCTCCTCGGCCGGCCGCGCGACGCCGAAGACACTCTTGCGGCGGTCAAACGCATCGCGGGGCCGCTGGGGCTGTTCGCCGAAGCGATCGATCCGCGCGGCCGCACGTTCCTGGGCAACACGCCGCTGCTGTTCTCGCACGTCGAGTACGTCCGAGCCGTGCGTGCGCTTCGCGTCACAGAAACCAGCTGACCACGAGACCGGCGTTCGCAGCGAAGATCGCCGCCGTCGTGATCCGGCCGAGTGCGGCCGCGTGGCATCCGTCGCTGACCGTGCAGAAACCAGGCCGCGTGCGCCGCGCGTCGCTATACTGAAGGCATATGGCGGCGGTTCCGTGGCAGAGTGCCGCCGACTTCGTCGTCCTGGCGATCGCGATCTATCTGACGCTGCGGTGGAGTCGACAGGCTCGCGCCATGCGCCTGGCGCTCGGCATTCTCGCGCTGCGTGTTGCGGCGCTGGTCGCGCGTCAGCTCAATCTGCTCATCACCAGTTGGGTCCTCGACGCCGCGACCGTCGTCGCGCTGCTGATCCTGGTGGTTGCGTTTCAGCCAGAGCTTCGGCGAGCCGTCATGCGCGTGGACCTCTTCGGCCGCGCGTCGGCGGCACGACAGCTCCCGATCTGGGCCGCGGTGACGTCCGCCGCGGCGTCGCTGGCCAAGGCTCGGTGCGGCGCCTTGATCGTGATCGTGCGCGACGATTCGATCGAAGAGCTGGTGACCGGCGGCGTCGCGCTCGGCTCGCGCGTGTCGCCAGAGCTGCTCGAGGCGATCTTCGAGAAGTCGTCGCCGTTGCACGACGGCGCCGTGGTGATCGAAGGCGACCAGCTCGTGCGGGCGAAAGTGTTTCTGCCGCTGACCCAGCGGCCGGCGCCGGGCCAGTACGGCACTCGCCATCGCGCCGCGTTCGGCCTCTCCGAACGCTCCGACGCCACCATCATCGTCGTCTCCGAAGAGCGCGGCCAGATCACGCTCGTCCGCGAAGGACGCGGCGAGCTCGTCACGAACCCCGACCTGCTGTTGTCCGCACTGCGGGCCATGGCGCCCGCCGCAGCCGACCGTGCTCGACGGCCGCGCCGCCGGCCGTCAGCCGCCGAGCTGCGAATCGCCGCCGCGGCGCTCGCGCTCTCGGCGCTCATCTGGAGCATCACGTTCCTGCTGCCGGGGCATTCGGTGCGCATGCAGACGGTGCCGATCGAGTTCCGCGATGTGCCCGCGGGGTTGACGATTGCGAGCCAGTCCGCGGACTCGGTTCAGGTGTGGGTGCGCGCCTCCGACTTCATCTTCGATTCGTTCAACCTCGGCGCGCTGGTCGTGCGATCGGATCTGGCGAATGCGCACGCGGGGCTCAACGTCATGCATCTGGACGCCTCCACGATCGACGTTCCGCCGGGCATCAAGATCGAAGGATGGGCGCCGCGCGAACTGCAGGTGCGGTTGGCGCCGTCGCCGTCGGTCGCCCCGCCGCGATCCAAGTGAGGCCGGCGTTCCGGAGGTCGTCGGTCTCTTTCGCCTCCATCGGTGACGCTCACGATCCGCTGACGGGAACCTGTCGATGCTGCCGAACGCTCGGCATGCGTGCGCCGCGCGCCGCACGAACGTGCGCGTTCGGCGTCAGCGTCGCGGGCACGTCCGATGCTGATCTCGTCAGGCGAGGAGCGATGTGACCGTCGATCGACGCGCGCCGCCTCCGAAGCGCACGTGGTGGGCACGCCTACTCGTGCAGCTCTTCTACGCCCTGCTCTTCGCCGCCGCCTGGTTGGCGTTCACGATGCCGGCCGGCTCGACCAAAACGGTCTCGTACAGCGACTTCATCCAGATGGTCGCGGACAATCACGTCACCGAGGTCGTGATCACGCCGCGGCGCGTTCGGGGCACGGTGAAGGGCAGCGACGAGGTCTTCGAGACGCTGCGGATCGAGGATCCGCAGCTGCTGGAGCGGCTGCAGCAGCACGGCGTGAAGTTCACCGGGCAGGAGGAGTCGACGTGGCTGCGCGACGTCGCGAGCTGGCTGCTCCCGCTCCTCGTCGTCGTGCTGCTGTGGGTGTTCTTCCTCGGCCGGATGGCGCCGGCGCAGGGCGCGATGGCGTTCGAGCGCAGCCGCGCGAAGATCTACGCGGAAGACGACGTCAAGGTGACGTTCGCCGACGTCGCCGGGATCGATGAAGCGACCGAGGAGCTCCGCGAGATCGTCGAGTTCCTGAAACACCCGACGAAGTACACCGATCTCGGCGGCCGGATCCCCAAAGGCGTGCTGCTCCTCGGGCCGCCTGGCACCGGCAAGACGCTGCTCGCGCGAGCGGTCGCGGGCGAAGCGCATGTGCCGTTCTTCAGCCTCAGCGGATCGGAATTCGTCGAGCTGTTCGTGGGCGTCGGCGCGGCGCGCGTCCGCGATCTGTTCGCGCAGGCGGAATCGCGCGCACCCTGCATCATCTTCATCGACGAGCTCGACGCGCTCGGGAAGATGCGCGTCCCCTCGGCGCTCGGGACGCACGAGGAACGCGAGCAGACGCTCAACCAGTTGCTGGCGGAGATGGACGGGTTCGACGCGCGCAAGGGGGTCATCGTCATGGCTGCGACGAACCGCCCCGAAGTGCTCGACCCGGCCCTCCTGCGGGCCGGCCGATTCGATCGGCAGGTGGTCGTCGACCGCCCCGACGTGCGAGGACGCGAGGCGATCCTGCGGCTTCACGCGAAGGCCGTCAGGCTCGCGCCGGACGTGGACCTGAACGTCGTCGCCGCGCGGACCGTCGGCTGCGCCGGCGCCGATCTCGCCAATCTGATCAACGAGGCGACGCTCCTCGCCGCGCGCAAGGATCACGCGCAGGTGTCGATGGCCGACTTCGAGGAGGCGATCGATCGCCTGCTGGCGGGCCTGAAGCGCAAGCGCGTCATGAGCGTTCACGAGCGCGCGATCGTGGCGCACCACGAGGCCGGTCACGCCATCGTCGCGTCGCTGCTGCCCGATGTCGATCCGGTGCACAAGATCTCGATCGTGCAGCGCGGATTCGAAGCGCTCGGCCACACGCTGCAGGTGGCGCCCGAAGAACACTACCTCGTGACGCGGCGAGCCCTGCTGAACCAGCTCGCCGTTCTGCTGGGCGGCCGATCGGCCGAGGAGATCGCGTTTCAGGAAGTGTCGACCGGCGCGCAGAACGATCTGCAGCGCGCGACGGAACTCGCGCGCGCGATGGTCACCGAATATGGGATGAGCGATACGCTCGGGCCGGTGGCGTTCCGCGTCCGAGCGCGGTCACGGTTTCTGGATCTCGAAGGCGCCGAGCCGGAGCCGTTCGCCGAAGAGACGGCGCGCGACATCGATGCCGAGATCAAGCAGCTCATCGCCGCGGCGCACGCGCGCGCGTCCGACATCCTGCGCGAGCGGCGCGACGTGCTGGACGAACTCGCCAAGCGCCTGCTGGAACACGAGGTCGTGGACGGCAGCGAGGTCCGCGCACTCATTGGCGCACGCGACACGACGCCGCATGCCGCGTAAGTAGAGGAGCGAGCCATGCGACTGATCATCCTCGGCACCGTCACCATCGGCCTGGTCGTTGCCTCGGCGGCTAACGGGTTCGTCCCGGCGCGATATCGCTCGGGCGCGATTCCGGCGGTGCCGGCGATGGTCGTCGGCGGCGGACAGGTCCTGCTCGAAGTCGCGGTCGATTTCGACGGCCGCGTCGACGCGGTCGTCCCGCTGAGAACGACCCCGCCGTTTACGGCCGCCGTGACCGGCGCCGTGCGCACCTGGCACTTCTCGCCGGCGACCGAAACGGAACCGGTCGCGTCGAAGGTGCTCGTCGCCGCCGTGTTCCGCCGACCCGCACTGAACGGACCGACGCTCGGCCAACAGCCAGTGGAGGTCGGCGCCGCTTCTGACGCGATTCCATTTCCGATGACGATTCGCGAGCCGGCGTATCCGCCGATGGCGTCAGGCTCCGCCGTCGTCCTTGTGGAAGCGCACGTCGATCGCGACGGCCGAATCGCCGACGCGGTGACGATTCGTTCGCAGCCTCCGTTCGACGATGCGGTTCGGCAGGCGCTGCGCGGCTGGACGTTTCGTCCGGCGCGCCTGAGGGGCACGCCTGTCGACGCCTTCGCCTACATCGTGTTCGGCTTTGCCGTTCCGGTGATCTCGGAGTGACCGCCTACGCGCGCGCGAGAAGCGGCGCGAGCGTGTCGCCGCGATGCAGGCGGCCGATCGCGTCGGCGATGAGCGGCGCGACGCTGACGACCTGCAGCCGCGACGGCTGGACGGCCGGTTGCACGCTGTCGGTGACGATCAACTGTTGAATCGGCAGCGCCTCGAGGCGCTGCGGCGCCGGCGCGGCGAACACGCCATGCGTCGCAATCACGGAAATCGCGCGCTGGCACCCGGCGGCGAGCAGTCCGTTCGCCGCAGCCTCGATCGTGGCGCCCGTGGTGATCATGTCGTCGACAATGATCGGCGCGCGATCCTTGACGTTCCCCACGATGCTGCGCAGTTCGACCTCGGATCCGCTGATTCGTTTCTTGTGCATCGTCACGACGGAGACGTTGAGATGCCTGGCGTAGCGCTCGGCCAGCTTCGCCGCGCCGAGGTCCGGCGCGACGATCACCGCATCGGCCGCAGGATGCACGCCTTCGACGAGCAGCCGTGTCGCGCTCAGGTGCTCGACGGGAATCCGGAAGAACCCTTCGATCGCCGGCGAATGCAGGTCGACGGTGACGACGCGAGAGAATCCGGCCGCTTCGACGAGCGCCGCGACGACGGCGGCGCCGATCGCTTCGCGCCCGTCGGCGCGGCGATCCTGGCGAGCGTAGCCGAAGTAGGGCATCACGGCGGTCAGGCGCGCCGCGCCGGCGCGCCGGCACGCATCCGCGAGGAACAGCAACTCCATGATGTGTTCGTCGGCCGGGATGCTAGTGGGCTGAAGGATGAAGACATCGCCACCGCGTACTGTCTGCTTGATCTCGACGTGCAGTTCGCCGTCAGCGAAGCGCCGCAGGTCGCGGGCGCACGGTTCGACGCCGAGCGCCGCGGCGACGCGCGCGGCCAGCGCGTCGTTCGCGGAGCCAGACAGGATCGTCAGTTGCATGATCCATTGTGTTCGCAAGCGATGTACCGCATCCAGCTCTGAGGAGGCGCCGCCATGGCATTCGAGAACCGCGCCGAAGCCGCACGGATGCTCGCCGGTCTGCTTGCCGTGTACCGCGGCCAGCGGCCGGTCGTCCTCGCAATTCCGCGTGGCGCCGTGCCGATGGGCAAGATCCTCGCGGATGCGCTCGGCGGCGATCTGGACGTCGTCCTCGTCCGGAAACTGCGGGCGCCGTTCAACCCGGAACTCGCGATCGGGTCCATCGACGAATCGGGAGCCCTCTATCTGGACCCGGATACGCGCGATTTGTGGGACGAACCGTATCTCGAGGCGGAGACGCGCGCGCAGCTCGCCACACTGCACGCGCGCCGGCACCAGTACGAGCCGGCCGGCGCACCGATCGACGTCGCAGGACGCATCGTCATCGTGCTCGACGACGGGATTGCGACCGGGTCGACGATGATCGCGGCGCTGCGAGCGATACGTGCGAAGAAGCCGGCGAAGCTGATCGCCGCGACCGGCGTCGCGGCGGCCGACACCGTGCGCCGCATCGCAGCGGAAGCCGACGAGGTCGTGTGCGCGGAAACGCCGATGGCGCTCATCGCGATCGGCTATCACTACCGCGACTTCGCGCAGGTGTCGGACGAAGAGGTCGTCGCGACGCTCCGAGCCGCCAAGCCGGCGGCATCGGCGATCGCGTCGCGCCACACCGCCGCGGACGGAGCTGTGTCGCACGGACCGGAATCGATGGAGCCGGCGCACCAGCACGCCGGCAAGCAGGTTGGAACGTGACCATGGCCGTCTCCGCGGTGTGGGAGCATTTTCCCCATGGCGCCGACGTCGGCGTCCGCGGCATCGGCCCCACCAAAGAGGATGCGTTCCAGCAGGTGGCGCTCGCGCTGACCGCCGTCGTCACCGATCCGACGTCGATCCGCTGTGTCGTGGCCGTGCCGATCGTGTGCCGGGCGCCGAGCGACGACCTGCTGCTCGCCGACTGGCTGAATGCGATCGTCTACGAAATGGCGACGCGTCACGTGCTGTTTGGAGCGTATTCGGTGATGTTCCACGACGGCGAATTGCGCGCGACCGCATGGGGCGAAGCGGTCGAGCCGGCCCGACATCAACCGGCGGTGGAGATCAAAGGCGCGACGTATACCGCGCTGCGCGTCGAACGGGTGGAGGACGACCACTGGCTCGCACAGTGTGTCGTGGACGTGTAATGGATCTGACGCGGCTCGACCGCAGGTCGGACACCGAGTGGTGGATCGCGCCGCACGGGCGCATGCGCGTGCCGGGCATCATCTACGGCAGCGAGGCGCTCGTCCGCGACATGGACGTCAAGGTGTACGAGCAGGTCGAGAACGTCGCGACGCTGCGCGGCATTCAGCGGGCGTCGTACGCGATGCCCGACGCGCACTGGGGTTATGGATTCCCCATCGGCGGCGTCGCCGCCTTCGATCCCGACGAGGGCGGCGTCGTCTCCGCCGGCGGCGTGGGGTTCGATATCTCCTGCGGCGTCCGGCTGCTGCACACCGGCCTCTTGGCGCCCGACGTGGAAGCGATCAAGCCACGGCTCGCCGAGGCGCTGGCGCGCGGCGTGCCGGCCGGCCTCGGCAGCGTCGGCCGAGTGCATCTCGACGCTGCGGAGCTCGACGCGATGTTGAGCGGCGGCGCACGGTGGGCCGTCGATCGCGGGTACGGAACGGCGGCGGATCTCGAGCGCATCGAGGAGCACGGCTGCATGGCCGGCGCGAGGCCGGACGACGTCTCGACGTTCGCGAAGAACCGTCAGCGCGACGAGATGGGCACCCTCGGTTCGGGCAATCACTACCTCGAAGTGCAGCGCGTCACCGACGTCTTCGATGCCGCCGCGGCCGCCGCGTTTCACTTGCGAGAGGACGACGTCGTCGTCTGCATTCATTGCGGATCGCGGGGCCTCGGTCATCAAATCGGGACCGAGTTTCTCAGGCGCATGGCGATCGAAGCGCCGCAGTACGGCATCGACCTCGCCGACCGCGAGCTGGCGTGCGCGCCGATTGCATCGCCGCTCGGCGAGGCGTATCTCGGTGCGATGCGCGCGGGGATCAACTGCGCACTCGCGAACCGGCAGATCATCACGCATCTCGTGCGGCGCGTGTTCGCCGACCTGGCGCCGCGGGCGCAGCTCGATCTGCTGTACGACGTCTCTCACAACACGTGCAAGGTCGAACAGCACCGGACGAACGGCCGCGCGCGATCGCTCTTCGTGCATCGCAAAGGGGCGACGCGCGCCCTCGGTCCGGGGCACCCGGATCTCCCCGCCGCGTTCGCGGCGATCGGTCAGCCGGTGATCATCGGCGGCACGATGGGCACGGCGTCGTATGTCCTCGTGGGAACTGCGGCAGGCGAAGCCAAATCGTTCGGCTCGTCGTGCCACGGCGCGGGGCGCCGCATGAGCCGCCACGCGGCGGCGAAGCTGTGGCACGGCCGCGAGGTCATCCGCGAGCTTGCCGACCGCGGCGTGCTCGTGCGCAGCCCGTCGCCGCGCGGCGTCGCCGAGGAAGCGCCCGGCGCGTACAAGGACGTCACCGCGGTCGTCGACGCGGCGGACGCGGCCGGCCTGTCGACGAAGGTCGCGCGTCTCGAACCGCTCGTGTGTGTGAAGGGGTAATCCGGAGCAGGAAGGGGGCCACGTGATCGCGCATCTGCTCCTCGCGTTTCAATCGCTCTCCGCCACACAGGCGCCCGTCAACCCGTTCGAGTTCTTCGAGCCGTCCATCACCGTCACAGCGGGGGATCGGCAGACGCTCGATGCCGGCGAGCCGCTCGCGCGCGCGATCCCGAGCCGCGAGCGCGAAGTCGCGGTCGTGGCCGCGGTCCGAGTGGCGATCGACGGCGATCGGCTCGTCGCCTGGATGCGTCGAATCGAGGCGCTGAAGAAAAGCTCCTACGTAATAGCGATCCATCGCTTCTCCGATCCGCCGCGGATCGAGGACCTGGCCGACCTGACGCTCGACCCGCGCGAGCTGTCCGACATCGCGGCGTGCCGGCCGGGACGTTGCGGCGTCAAGCTGAGCGCCGAGGAGATGGCCGATCTCCAGCAGGTCGCGTCTCGCGCCGGCGCGGAACGCCACGCGGCGATCGCGGTGCGATTCCGCACGATCGTGCTGCAACGCGTGCAGGCGTTCCTCGCGGGCCACGAGATCGGACCCTTCGTCGATCACTCGGCGCCGGTCTGGCCGGCGCGCCGGCTGGCGGCGATCGTGGAAGAGTCGTCGTTCCTCGGCGCGCACCTGCCCGAGTTCACCGCCGGGCTGCAGCGGGCGCACGCCGCGCCGCAAGCCGGCGTCGAAACGTTTCTGTACTGGTCCAAAGAGCAGATCGCCGATCGGCCGATCGTCAGCGTCACCGACGTGCAGATCCTGCGATCGGGCGTCGCCGGCGCTCCCGACGTGCTCGTGGCAGGCAGGGAGATCTTCTCGACGCACTACGTGAACGCGTCGCTCGGCATCACCGCGCTCGTCAGCGGCGGCGCCGGCCAGCCAACCTATCTCGTCTACATCAACCGCTCCGAACTCGACATGCTGCATGGGATGTTTGCCGGGCTGATCCGATGGGTCGTCCAGCGCCGGCTCCGTGACGAAGCGGGCCGCGTTCTGCTCGGGCTGCGTCAGCGGCTCGAGAGCGGGGAGCCGCCGGAATGACCAGCCTCCTCGACTTCTTCGACCAGTACGTCCGCGGCGGATCGCCCGCGCTGCGGTACGACGACGGGTTCCGCTGCTGGTCGTACACGCAGGACCAATTGCGTGCGGCGGCCGAAGGGTGGGCCGAGACGCTCCGCGACGCCGGCTTCACGGTTGGCGACCGCCTGTTGATCTGGTGCGACAACCGCCCGGAGTGGGTCGCGGCGTTCTGGGGCTGCATGCTCGCCGGCGTCGCGGTGATTCCGGTCGACGCAACGGCGTCGCCGCGCCTCGTGCAACGGATCATGCGCGCCGCCGCACCACGCGGTGTGCTGCTCGGTGACCGGCTGACGCCAGGCGAGGCGCCGACCGCGGCCGTGACGTGGCGCGTGGCGGACGTGCGCTGGATCGATGCGAGCCGCGCGGCGTCACCGCGCGGGGCGCCGGCGCGCGCCCACGTCGACGCGAACACGGTCGCCGAAATCGTGTTCACGTCGGGCACGACCGGCGATCCGAAAGGGGTCGTCATCACCCATCGCAACATCGTCGCGAACATCACGCCGATCGAGCGTGAAGTCGTGGCGTTCCGTCGCTATCTGTGGCCGTTCCGGCCGATCCGGTTTCTCGGTGTGCTGCCGCTCAGCCACATGTTCGGCCAGGCGCTGGCGATGTTCTTTCCGCCGCTCGTCGGCGCCACGACCGTCTTCGCCGTCGGCTACAACCCCGATCAGATCGTCGCGTCGATCCGGCGGCATCGCATCACGCTCCTCGTCACGGCGCCGCGGGTTCTCGACATGCTCCGGCAGCGCGTGACGCATCTCGCGCCGAGCACGGTGGCGACGGATGCACGGGAGCACGCGGTGCTCGTTCGCCTGTGGAGACATCGCGACGTGCATCGACTCTTCGGCTGGCGGTTCTGCGGATTCGTGATCGGCGGAGCGCCGCTCGACGCCGAGCTCGAGACCTTCTGGGCGCGTGTCGGCTACGCGGTCATTCAGGGCTACGGCCTGACGGAAACCGCGCCGATCGTCGCGTGGAACCACCCGTTCCGGATCACGCACGGCACCGTCGGGCGGCCGTTGGAGGGCGTCGAGGTGCGCGTCGCCGCGGACGGCGAGATCCTCGTGAGAGGACCGACGGTGACGAGTGGCTATCTGGACGCGCCGGCCGAAACCCAGGCGGCGCTCGAAGGCGGCTGGTTCCACACCGGAGACCTCGGCGCGTTCGATGCCGCCGGGCGCCTCGTCATTCGCGGTCGCAAGAAAGACGTGATCGCGACGCCCGAGGGGCTGAAGATCGTTCCGGAAGACGTCGAGCGAATCCTCGCCGTGACACCCGGCGTCCGCGATGCCGCGGTGGTGGGGCGTCGAACCGACCACGCGGAAGCCGTGCACGCGGTCCTCGTCCTCGAGCCGAATGCGGATCCCGCCGCGATCGTCCGCGCCGCGAATCTGCAACTGGAGCCGCACCAGCGCATTCGCGGCTGGTCCGTGTGGACCGACGGCCGCCTGCCTCGCGCCGATCCGATGCGGAAGCTGAAGCGCTTCGAAATTCGGCGCTGGGTCGAAGAGGGGCCCCCGGTGCGGTCCTTCGACGCTGCGGGCGGTGACGTCGTCGAGCGCGTGCTGGAGAAGTACGTGAAAGGCCACGCGGTGACTCCCGACATGACGCTCGACGAGCTGGGCCTCACCTCGCTCGATCGCATCGAGCTGACGATGGCGCTCGAAGATCGCGCGCGCGTGACGCTGAGTGAGGCGGCCGTCAGCGAGGCGCGCACGATCGCCGACCTGCGCCGGCTCACGGAAGACGCGCCGCAGACCGATGTGCTGGCCGAAGAGGCGTTTGCCTTCCCGCGCTGGAATCGCTGGCGTGTGGTCCGTTTCGTGAGGACCGTCAGTCAGCGCACGTGGATTTTGCCGCTGGCGCATCTCTTCTTCCGTCTCGAGGTGGACGGACGCGAGCATCTGCGTGTGCTCGAGGGACCCGTCGTGTTCGCGTCGAACCATCAGAGTCATTTCGACACACCGGTCATCCTGAGCGCTCTGCCGACTCGGTGGCGGCGAGGCGTTGCGGTCGCGATGTGGAAGGAATTCTTCGACGCCCACTTTCGGCCCGCAGGGCGCACGCGCCGCGAGCGGCTGACGACGAGCCTGCTGTATTACCTGGTCGCCGCGTTCTTCAACGCGTTTCCGCTGCCGCAAACCGAACCGGGCGCTCGCGACACGCTGCGGTACATGGGCGAGCTCGCGACCGACGGTTGCTCGATTCTGATTTTCCCTGAGGGCACGCGCACCGAGCGCGGCGAGATCGGTCGCTTCCAGCCGGGCGTCGGCCTCATCGCGTCGAAGTTGCACCTGCCGGTCGTCCCCGTCCGGCTCGAGGGGGTCGATCGCGTGCTGCATCACACCTGGCGGTGGCCGCGGTTCGGTCGCGTGCGCGTGTCGTTCGGGGCGCCGATGGCGCTCGAGGGTGAGGACTATCAGGCGTTGGCTCGTCGCGTTGAGGATGCGGTCGTCGCGCTCGACGCGGTCCGCGCGGCGGCGCGCGTCGCCTAGCGCGCGTGACGGGAATCCGGCGCGTTGTGTCTATTCCGCTGGCGGCAGCGACGGCCGTGCGTTTGCACGACCCGAGGTACCGCGAACACGTTGCGCGCGATCGCGCCGAACGCTCCTGGCCGGCAGTTCCGGAAGCGGCACGCGCCGCGCGGGCGAGTTCCCGTTGTCTCCGGAGCGATCGAAGGAGGTCCGTCATGTCTGTCACGACCGCCACCGCGCGCGCGAACGACACGCCGTCCATCGCCGCGCGAATCGTCGATGCCGCGCGGCACGCCGCGCATCTGACGCAGGAAGCCGGCTCGATTACCGCCTCGACCGAGGAGGCGGTGCAGCACGCCGCAGACGCCGTCAGACGGACCGCGCGATCGGTCCGCCGCGAAATCGAGAAGATGGAAGACGACAGCACGCACTACGTGCGGCGTCATCCGCTGAAGACGATTGGAATCGCCGCCGGCATCGGCATGGTCGTCGGCGTGGCGACGGGCTGGATGGCAGGCTGGCTCTGCTCGGCGAAGTCGAGCGAGCGAGCCTGATCGGTCGCGACGCGCGCCGGTCGGTGACGTGCGACATGTCTGCCATTGATCCGCTCCTCAACAAGGGTACCGCGTTCACGCAGGAGGAGCGGGTCCGCTTTCGGCTCGAGGGCTTGCTGCCGCCGCGCGTCGAAACCCTCGACGCGCAGGTGGCCCGCGTGATGCGAGCGGTTCGACTCGCCCCCACGCCGCTCGAGCGCTACCGTCTGCTCAGCGCGGTGCAAGCGGAGAACGAGACGCTGTTCTATCGGGCGATCGTGGATCACCTCGCCGAGTTACTGCCGATCGTCTACACGCCGACCGTCGGAGAGGCCTGCCTGCAGTGGAGCCGCATCTTTGAACGACCGCGCGGCCTGTACCTCTCGGCCGTCCGTCATCGCGGCCGCGTCGCCGAGGTCCTGCGGCACTGGCCGCGATCCCGCGGCGACTTGATCGTGATGACCGACGGCGGACGGATTCTCGGTCTCGGCGACCTCGGCATCGATGGCATGGGCATTCCGATTGGCAAGCTGGCGCTGTACACGGCATGCGCCGGCGTCCCGCCCGACGTGTGTGTGCCGATCGCCCTCGACGTCGGCACCGACAACGCCAGCCTTCACGACGATCCTTTCTACCTCGGCGAACGCGCCGGACGCCTTCGCGGATCGGCGTACGACGACTTTCTCGAAGAGGTCGTCGCCGCGATCCAGACCGTGTTTCCGGGCGCCGTCGTGCAGTTCGAAGACTTTTCCAATGCCGCGGCATTCGCGCTGCTGGGCCGCTACCGCCAGCGCTTCTGCTGCTTCAACGACGACGTGCAGGGGACCGGCGCGATGGTGCTGGGCGGATTGCTGGCGGCCATCCGATTGACCAACGTCAGGCTGGCCGACCAGCGGATTTTATTCGTCGGCGCCGGCGAGGCTTGCCTCGGCGCCGGCGCGCTCGTCGCCGCCGCGATGCAGCAGGACGGCCTCAGCGACCGCGATGCGAACGCGCAGTGTCTGTTCCGAGACTCGAAAGGGCTCGTCGTGTCGTCGCGCTCGGATCTGTCGCCGCAGAAGCGCCGCGTCGCGCAGGACCGCGAAGAGATCGCGACGCTGACCGCCACGATTCAGGCGTTCAAACCGACCGTTCTGATTGGCGCGAGCGGGCAGGCGGGGCTGTTCACGCGACCCGTCGTCGAGGCGATGGCGCGGCTCAACGATCGGCCGGTGATCTTCGCGCTCTCGAATCCCACCGTCAAGGCGGAATGTACGGCAGTGCAGGCGTACGAGTGGAGCGAGGGGCGTGCGATGTTTGCGAGCGGGAGCCCGTTCGAGCCCGTGGTGTTAAAGGGACGCCGCCATGTGCCGGGCCAGGCCAACAACTCGCACGTGTTCCCCGGCATCGGACTGGGGTTGCTCGTGTCGCGCGCGCAGCAGGTGACCGACGGGATGTTCTTCGCGGCCGCTCGAACACTCGCGGCCCACGTCACCGATGCCGATCTGGAGGTCGGCCGCCTCTTTCCGCCGGCAGCGGCGATGCGAGACGTCGCCCGATCGGTCGCGGCGGCGGTGGCCGCGGTCGCCTACGACGAGGGTGTCGCGGACGCGCCGCGGCCGTCGGATCTCGATGCGGCCATCCAGGCGTTCATGTACCACCCGTCCTACTAGCCGCTCACGAGTTTGTCCGCGAACTCGATCGGCGCTTCGACCGCCGACCTGGCGGAGATCCGAATCAGTGCGTCGACGAAGGCCCGCGCCGGCACGCCGCCCGGTTCGTCGATCGCGCGCTGAATGATGTCGTCGATCGACAGGATGCCCGTGAGGTGGGATTCCGTGTCGACCACCGGCAACCGGACGACGCGCGCCGCCGCCATGCGCGCGAGCGCGGCCGCGACCGTCTCGTCGGGGCCGCAGCAGTGCACCGCCGCCGTCATCACCTCGCGGACCGCCACGTGCGTGGTGTTGCGACGGTGCGTGGCCACCGCGAGTGCGACGTCGCGATCGGTCAGCATGCCGATGACCGAGTGGCGGTCGTCGACCACCGGCAGCGAGCCGAGCCGTCGGTCCTGCATCATTTGAGCGGCATGCGCGAGGTCGGTGTCCGGACCGCACGAGACGGCCGGTTGCATCATGATGTCGCGAACGTTCATGGCGTCACCTCGTTTCCGATCGGCTCACCGCGCCGCGGCGCGCGCGTGCCGGGCGCGGCGCGGGTGGAGCAGCTTCACCGTGCTCGCCTGCGGTCCCTTGTCGCCGCGTCGCTCGACGAACGACACCTCGCTGCCGACGGTCAGGCGGTCGAACGCGCCGCGCACCATCGCGCTCGGTTGGAAGTACACCTGGTGACCGTCCGGCGTGGCTTCGATGTACCCGAACCGCTCGGTCGACGAAATCTCGCACACCTGTCCGCGCGCCTGACGCGACGGCGTCTTGACGCCGCGGCGACGACGGATGTAGTCCTGGAGCTGGCGCCGCGCAATCGCGAACGCTTCGTGCAGCGCGACGTGCGCGCGCTTGCGTTCGGGATCCGGCTCCGACAGCCTCGTGATGCGCATCGCATCGAGATCCCGCGCGGTCGCGCGCAGGCTCGCCTCGTGGCTGACGACGATCTCGTCGCCGGGCACGACGAGCGTGATCCGCACGCGATAGCGGTTGCCGAGTTCGTGATGGCGCTCGTTCAGCTCCAGTCGCACGCCGCAGGCCAGAATGGACGGGCAGTAGGTGGACAGCTTGTCGACGTGACGGCGAATCTCCGTTTCGAGCCCTTCCGACGCGCGAACGCCGCGAAACGTGATGTGGGGCGTGATAGCCGGCATGGCAGCCTCTCAGTGCGTCGACGACGGCTCGGGGCGGCATCTCGCGGCGAGATACGCGACGACGCGGTCGAGCGTGGCGAGTTGCGGGTAATCGGACTCCGGCACCTCGATCCCGAAGCGCTCGTGCAGCGCGAGCACGAACCGCAGAAAGTCCATCGAGTCGAGATCGAGCTCGTCGCGGAGGTCCGCGTGCGCGTCGAGGGGACGCGCCGCGATTTCGGGAGCGATGCGGCCCAGTACGTCGACGGCCGCGGTCCGGATTTCGTCGCTGGTCACAACGTCTCCGGCTGCTGGAGATGTCGGGCAATGGCGGTCAGCAGCAGCCCGCCGCGGTGTCCGTCGCTCGCGCGGTGATCGCCTGACAACGTCGCCGTGACGAGCGGCCGCGCGTCCACCTTCCCGTCCACCACGGCAGGACGTGCCGCGATCCGGCCGAAGCCGACGAGGGCGACCTGCGGTGGATAGATGATGCCGAACGTCGCGTCGACCCCTTGATCGCCCAGATTCGTGACGGTGATCGTGGCGTCGGACACGTCCGAACTCTTCAGCGATCCCGACCGCGCGCGCGTGACGAGGTCCTGCAGCTGACGCATGAGGTCGGGGATCGTCAGCCGATTCGCATCGTGCAGCGCCGGAGCCACGAGTCCACCGTTGCGCAGCGCAATCGCGACGCCGACGTGAATGCCCGTCCCTGTGCGGAAGGCGCCGTCGATCCAGTATCCGTTCAGCTCCGGAACGGCGACGAGCGCCGTCGCGGTCGCTTTGATCAGCAACGCGGCCGGCAGGATGCGGTCTCCGACCGGACGCGCGGCGTTTTCGGCGGTCAGCCACGCGAGCGCCGCGTGCATGTCGATCGTCGTCGACAGGTAGTAGTGCGGAATCTCTCGTTTCGACCGCGTCATCGCCGCCGCGATGGCGTCGCGCATCGCGGTGGCGCGGTCTGCCGACGGCGGCGGCGCCGATGCGACGCCGCGCCGGCGTCCGGCCGCGCGCTCGACATCCTCGCGCGTGACGGCGCCGTGCGGGCCCGTTCCGGTGACGCTCGCCAGATCGACACCCAGCTCGCTCGCGACCTTGCGGGCCAGCGGCGAGATCCGCGCGCGCTCGTCGTCGTGCACGAGCGAAGCGCCGGCGGCGCCGTCCGGGCGGATCACCGCGAGCACGGTGCCGACGGGCACTTTCTGGCCGGGCTCGACGACCGTGCGATCGACGACGCCATCTTCGAACACCTCGATTTCGATTGCGCCTTTCTGCGTGTCGACGACAGCGACGATGTCGCCGCGCTTCACCCGATCGCCCGGATGCTTCAGCCACTCGACCAGCGTGCCGGCCTCCATGTCGGCGCCGAGCGACGGCATGCGGAACTCAGACATGCGCGCCGACCAGGCCGCGCACCGCGGCGACAATCGACGCCGGCTGCGGCAGCGCCGCCTCCTCGAGATGCTTCGGGTACGGAATGGGCACTTCGGCGGTGCAGACGCGCGCGGGCGGCGCATCGAGATCGTAGAACGCCTGTTCGACGATGCGCGCCATGACCTCGGCGGCCAGGCTGCCGCTGCGCCACCCTTCGTCGACGACGACGGCACGGTGCGTCCGCCGGATCGAGGCGAGGACCGTGGCCATGTCGAGCGGCCGCAGCGTGCGGAGGTCGATCACCTCGGCCGAGACGCCCTCGGTGGCCAGCGCGTCGGCGGCCTGCAGCGTTTTGTGCAGCGTGCCGCCGTACGTGATCAGCGTCACCAGCGATCCCTCGCGTCGGACGACGGCGCGATCGATGTCGACCGGCCCCGCGTCGTCCGGCAGCGTGCCTTCGAAGTTGTACAGCGTTTGATGCTCGAAGATGAGGACCGGATCCGGATCCTCGAGCGCGGTCCACAGCATGCCGCGCGCGTCCTCGAGCGTCGCGGGCGCCACGATGCGAAGCCCGGGAATGTGCGCGTACCACCCCTCGAGGCTGTGCGCGTGTTGCGCGGCGAGCTGCCGCCCCGCGCCGGTCGCCATTCGAATCACGAGCGGCACGTGAAGCTGACCGCCGGACATGTGACGCAGCGTCGCCGCGTTGTTGACGATTTGATCCAGCGCCAGCAGGCTGAAGTTGACCGTCATCACCTCGACGATCGGTCGCATGCCGCCCAGCGCGGCGCCGATGCCCGCGCCGACGAAGGTCGATTCCGACAACGGCGTGTCGCGGATGCGATCGGGCCCGAACTCGGCAAGCAGGCCTTTGCTGACGGCGTACGATCCGCCGTACATGCCGACGTCTTCGCCCATGAGGAACACGCGAGGATCCTTCAACAGCGCCTCGCGATGGGCGGCATGAACGGCGTCGCGGTAGGTGATCGTCATCGCGTGTACACGTCCTTCAAGAGATCGGCCGCGGGCTCCCAGTCGGACTCGTCGGCGAACTGCACCGCCTGATCGATTTCGTCGGCAACGGACGCTTCGACCGCTGTGACGAGCGCGGCCGTCGCGACGTCGCGCTCGACGAGCGTCCGCGACAACGTGGAGATGGGATCGCGCTGCTTCCACGCGTCGATCTCGGACTTGTCGCGATACAGATCGGGATCGAACATCGAGTGCGCTCGGAACCGATAGGTGCGCAGCTCGAGAAAGCGTGGCGTGCCGTCGGAGCGGACGGACGCGACCGCGTGAGCCGCGGCGTCGGCGACGGCGAGGACGTCCATTCCGTCGACCGCGGCGGCGTCGATACGATAGCTGCGCGCCTTGGCCGCGAGGTCCGTCTGCGATTGCGCGCGATCGACGCGCGTGCCCATCGCATACAGGTTGTTCTCGCAGACAAACAGCACCGGGAGGCGCCACAGCGCGGCCAGATTGAGCGATTCGTGGAATTCGCCCTCGGCGACGGCGCCGTCGCCGAAGAAGCACGCGACGATCCCGGGTTGCCGTTGCAGCGTCGCGGCCAGCGCGAGGCCGACGGCGATCGGCAGGCCGCCGCCGACGATGGCGTTGCCGCCGTAAAAGCGCTTCGCCGCATCGAACACGTGCATCGACCCGCCGCGGCCGCGGCTGCAGCCGGTCTGCTTGCCGTACATCTCGGCCATCAACGTGTCCATCGGAATGCCGCGGGCCAGCGCGTGGCCGTGCTCTCGGTACGTCGCGACGATCGCATCGTCGGCCGCCAGGGCGTGCATGACGCCGACCGAGACCGCTTCTTCGCCGATGGAGAGGTGGAGGAAGCCGCGAATGTGGCCGGCGCTGTACAACTCGGCGCACTTTTCTTCGAACCTGCGGATCCGGATCATTTCGTGAAGGAAGCGCCAGGTGCGGTCGCGACTCGGGTCCGTCACGATGCCTCCAGTGTCGACACATCGCCTGTCGGCAATCCGAGCTCCTGCGCTTTCAGCAGCCGCCGCATGATCTTGCCTGCGCGATTTTTCGGGATCGAGGATCGGAATTCGATTTCCTTCGGCGCGACGACGGCGCCGAGGCGCACGCGCGCGAATCCGAGCACATCGCGCATCAGGCTGTCGTTGGCCTCGTACCCGGGCTTCAGCGCGACGAACGCTTTGACGATCTCGAAGGCGGTCGGATCGGGTTTGCCGATGACGCCGGCCTCGGCAACGGCGGGATGTTCGAGGAGGACGCTCTCGACTTCGAACGGTCCGATGAGATGCCCCGACGACTTGATGACGTCGTCGGCCCTCCCGACGAACCAGTAGTAGCCGTCGGCATCGCGCCTGGCCAGATCGCCCGTGAGGTAGAAGCCGCCCGCAAAGCACGCGCGGTATCGCGCCTCGTCCGAAAGATATCCTCGGAACATCGACGGCCAACCGGGACGCAGCGCGAGCTCGCCCTGCAGGTCGGCCTGGTCGACGACGTCGACGCCGCCGTCGTCGCGTCGCCGGACGAGCGCCGCCTCGATGCCCGGGAGCGGACGTCCCATCGATCCCGGACGCACGTCCATCGCGGCGAAGTTCGCGACCATGATGCCGCCGGTTTCCGTTTGCCACCAGTTGTCGTGGAACGGCCGATCGAACGCATCCACGCCCCACAGCACGGCTTCGGGGTTGAGCGGCTCGCCGACGCTGGCGAGGAATCGCAGCGACGGAAACTGATGACGCCTGGCGGCGGCCGCGCCGTTCTTCATCAGCATGCGAATCGCGGTCGGAGCCGTGTACCACACGCTCACGCGTTCACGCTCGAGCATCGCGAACCACCGCTCGGCATCGAAATCGGCTTCGTCGACGATGCTGGTCAGGCCGTGCGTCAGCGGAGCGATGATGCCGTACGACGTTCCGGTCACCCAGCCGGGATCCGCGGTGCACCAGAACACGTCGCCAAGATGGAAATCGAGCGCGAACGCTGCCGTCGCGTGGTGCGCGACGACGGCGTCGTGCACGTGCATGGCGCCCTTCGGCCTGCCGGTCGTGCCGCTGGTGAAGTGCAGCAGCGCCAGATCGTTCGGATCCGTCTGTCCGATGACGAACCGATCGTCGGCGGCGTCGAGCCGCGACTGCAGGTCGGTCACGTGCGCGAACTGGGCGATCGATCCTCGGTCGCCGACCATGAGCACGTGCTCGACCGACGGCAGCGACGATCGGATCGCCTCGATCTTTCGTCGATAGAGCGCCGCGGTCGTGACGAGCACTTTCGCGCGCGCGATGTTGATCCGCGCCTCGAGCGGCTCGGGACCGAAGGCCGAGAACAAGGGCGCGAACACGCTGCGGTTCTTCAGCGTGCCGAGCGCCGCGACGTACAGCGCCGGAATCCGGCCGGCGACGAGGGCGACCACGTCGCCCTTGCCGACGCCGAGGCTCGCCAACGCGTTGGCGAAGCGGCTCGTCTGCGACCGCAGGTCCTCGTAGGTGACGTCGACGCGCGCGCCGTCCCTGCCAATCCATCGCAGCGCGATCCGGTTCCGCGTGCCAGAGGCGGCATGGCGATCGACCGCTTCGTGAGCGATGTTCATGCCTTGGCCGCCCGGAAGGCCGTCCAGCGCATGCCGAGCAGCGTCCCAGGAAAAGCTCGCGCACGTTCGCTCGTAATCGAGGAGATTCGGCGCCACCGGCCAGGTGCCGGCGGCTTTGGCGATCTGCCGGAAATTCGTCAGCACGGCACGTCTGTCGAGTTGGCTGAACGCATCGCTTCCGATTCCTGCGACGCTGGACTGCGATGCGTGTACGAAGCGATTGCAAAGTCGACGCCGCGACTGATCGACGCGTGAAGTGGCGCGCCCGCACGACGCCGCCGGAGGAGCGGCAAACGCGCGGGTGCGTAACTTGCACCGCCACAGTGGTTGGAGTCGGTGAAAGTGACCAAACGCCATCGCGGCCGCGCACCGCTCGTCGACTGGGCGGAACCGGCCCGCAACGCGCACGTCCTCGACTGGCGCCGTCGCGCCCACGAGTTCGGCCTCGTCCCCGTGGGTGACGCCGGCGGCACGCCGCCGTCGATCGTCGAACCGCCAGAGCGTCTGCTCGAACACGAGGAACCGGAGGCGTTTGCCGAGCGACCGATCGACGAGGCCGTTGACGACGGTCTGGACGAGCAGGGCGCCGAGCCGCCGTCCGAAACACCGATGGCGCACGAGGACGAAGACCTCGTGCGCGTGTACCTCCGGCACATCGGCCGACACCGGCTGCTGACGAAAGCGGAAGAGCAGGACGTCGGACGGTGGATCGAGACGGCGCGCCGCGATCTCTTGTGCGAGCTGGCCGCGATTCCGGAGGCGCTGCGCACGATTGGCGCGCTCGCCGATCAGATTGCGCGCGGCGATGCGCCGGCGGCGGAGTTGATCCTGCTGCCCGAAGGCGGAGAACTGCAGCCGCATCACATCGAACCGGTCCTGCAGGCGCTTGCGCGCGTGCGCCGGCTGCGATCCGAGGAGAGCATTCGCCGCGCGATCGGCGATCTGCCGATCCGTCCTTCGGTCGTCGATGAGATCGTCGCGGAATTGCGCGGCGTCGCGCAGGAGTTCGAGCGACTCGCGCGCATCACGAATCCGCGCGAGCGGTCGACGCAGCGGCGCGCCCTTCAAGCGCGCGTCGGCATGCGCGAGTCGGAGTTCCGCAAGCGGCTCGCGCGCGTGAACGCCTGGGAGCAGGCGCTGCTCGACGCCAAACATCGGCTGATCGAACCGAACCTGCGGCTCGTTGTCTCGATCGCGAAACGGTACGCCGGACGCGGGCTGTCGCTGCTCGACTTGATCCAGGAAGGCAACATCGGCCTGATGAAAGCGGTCGACCGGTTCCAGTACCGGCGCGGGTTCAAGTTCTCCACCTACGCCACGTGGTGGATCCGGCAGCAGGTCGGACGTGCGATCGCCGAGTACGGACGCACGATCCGTCTGCCGGTGCACGTCGTCGAATCGCTGAATCGCGTGTCGCGGACACGCCGCGAGTTCGTCCGCGATGCCGGTCGCGAGCCGACGCCGCAGGAGCTGGCGCGGCGCACCGGGATGCCGATCGACAAGCTGGAACTGCTGCTCGAAGCGGCGCGGCAGCCGGCGTCGCTCGACGCGCCGATCGGCCAGGACGAGGAAGGGTCGCTCGCCCACGTCGTCGCCGACGTGACGACCCGTTCTGCTGAACAGCACCTCATCGAGGATCAGCGCGCGGAGGACCTCGAGATCGCGATGGCGCCGCTGGACGACCGCGAGCGCGAGGTCCTCCGGCTGCGCTATGGGCTCGGCCTCGATCGCGAGCTGACGCTCGAGGAAATCGGCCGGCGCCTTCAGGTCTCGCGCGAACGCGTGCGGCAGATCGCGGCGCGCGCGCTGGAGAAGATGCGCCGCGCGAGGGGCCATGCCGCCTGACCGTCTCCGCGACGGCTCGAAGGGGTGACCCGATGGTCGTGCTCGAGACGCGCGATCTGACGCGGCGCTTCGACGCGCTCGTCGCGGTCGATCATCTGAACATCCGCGTCGACACGGGCCGCGTCTTCGGTCTGCTCGGATCGAACGGCGCGGGCAAGACCACGGTCATCAAGATGCTGACGACGCTGCTGCCGCCTTCGTCCGGGACGGCGACCGTCGTCGGCTTCGACATCCGCACGCAGGCCGCGAAGGTGCGGCGCGTGATCGGGTACGTGCCGCAGATGGTGTCGGCGGACGGCACGCTGACCGGATACGAGAACCTGCTGATTTTCGCCAAGCTGTACGACATCCCGCGCCGGGACCGCGACGGCCGCATCGCCGATGCGCTCGCGCTGATGGAGTTGACCGACGCCGCGGACAAACTCGTGCGGGACTATTCGGGCGGCATGATCCGGCGCCTCGAGATTGCGCAGTCGATGCTGCACCGGCCGCCGGTCCTGTTTCTCGACGAGCCGACAGTCGGCCTCGATCCGATCGCGCGCAACTCGGTCTGGGAGCGCGTCCGTCGCCTGACACACGACTTCGATACGACCATCGTCCTCACCACGCATCTCATGGAGGAAGCCGACGCGCTGTGCGACACGATCGCGATCCTGCATCGCGGCCGCGTCGCCGTGTCCGGTTCGCCGGCGGAATTGAAAGCCTCGGTCCAGAAGCCGGGTGCGACGCTCGACACCGTGTTCGTGCGGTATGCCGGAGGCGCGGTGGAATCAGGGGGCAGCTATCGTGACGTCTCACGCGATCGACGTACCGCTCTCCGCGTTGGATGACGACCGCGACCCGTTCGCGGCCGTGCGGGCGTTCGCGTACAAGACCTACGTCATCGCGGAGCTCGAGGTCCGCAAGCTGAAGCACGACCCGACCGAGCTCGTGACGCGGGCCGTTCAGCCCGCGCTGTGGCTGTTGATCTTCGGCGAGGTGTTCACGCAGCTCCACGCGATTCCGACGGGCAACGTGCGCTACCTGGACTTCATGGCGCCCGGCATCCTCGCGCAGAGCGTGTTGTTCGTCGCCATCTTCTACGGCATCTCGGTCATCTGGGAACGCGATCTCGGCACGATTCACAAGCTGTTCGTGAGCCCGACGCCGCGCGCGGCGCTCGTCGTCGGCAAGGCGCTGTCGGCCGGCGTCCGCAGCCTGTCACAGGTGATCATCGTGTACGGCCTCGCGGTGCTGCTCGGCGTTCGCGTGAACTGGCATCCGTGGGCGCTCGTCGGCGTCGCTGTTGCCGTGCTGATCGGCGCCGCCTGCTTCGCGACGCTGTCGATGATCATCGCCGCGATCGTCAAGACGCGCGAGCGATTCATGGGCATCGGCCAGGTGCTGACGATGCCGCTCTTCTTCGCGAGCAATGCGATCTATCCGCTCGCGATCATGCCGCCGTGGCTGCACGCGCTCGCGCGCGTCAACCCGCTCAGCTACGAGGTCGACGCGCTGCGCGACCTGATGATCGTCGGCGGCGGGAGCACGTTCGGACTCCCCGTGGACTTTGCCGCCTTGCTCGCGTCGACGACGTTGCTGGTGATGGTGGCATCGGTCGTCTATCCGCGAATCGTGGCGTAGCTCAGCCTCCGCCGAACGGATCAGCCCTCAGCCCCGGCCATATGCGACCGCTGGAACAGCGGATGCAATCACACCGCAGTGAGCACGTTCACCGACAGGAGGCGCTATGACGTTCAAGTCGCTAGCCCTCGCGATGGTGATGGCCAGTTCAGTTGTTCCGGCAACGGCGTTTGCGCAGACGTCGCACACGCATCTCGTCGCCCCGCAGCTCGCCGCACCACGACTCGAAGGGCACGCCAGCAACACCACCGATCGCATCGGCTTGACGAACCGGCCGGCGACGACCGTGAAGAAGGCGACGCCGAGGCACGTCCCCGGCTGGCACATTCCGCTGCCGCATCTGCATCGCGGCCGGTAACGGCGGGGGATCGCCCCTCTCCTGAAAGAGTTTTCCGCGCCGGCGCCTACGGTCGTAGGCGTCGCGTCTTCGCGCGGAACGCCGATCAAGGAGAGGGATATGCACACGCGCATTCGAGCGACGGTCGCGGTGATGACGCTCGCCGCGGGGCTGGCGGCGACCGCCCGCGTCCGCGCCGGCAGCGGCTTCGAGCTGCCGACGCTCCTGCCGAACGATTTTCCGTTTCTGAACGCAGCCGGATTCGCGACCACGGTGTCGTCGGCGCACCCGTTCATCGATCTGAGCGGTTCGTACTTCATGCCGCAGGGGAGCAACGGCCGCAGCTGCGCGACGTGTCACACGCCGCAGGATGCCTGGAGCATCACGCCGTCCACGGTGCAGCGGCTGTTCGCCGACACCGACGGCACGCACCCGATCTTCAACCCGCTCGACGCGAACGATCCGAACGCCGACCTTTCGACCGTCGCCGCCCGCAGGGCCGGCTACAGCATGCTGCTGACGCGCGGCGTCTTTCGGCGCGGCGGCGCGCCCATCGCGACCCGCGAGTGGGACGTCGTCGCCGTCGACGATCCGCACGGGTTCGCCGCGCCCGATCGCCTCGTGCAGTGGCGCCGCGTGATGCCGACGATCAACTTCGCGCTCGGCAGCGCAACCGTCAACTGGGATGGCGGCAACACGTCCGGCTCCGATCAGAACGCCGGGCTGACGCTTCAGGCGACGCGCAACGTGACTGGCGCGCAGCAGGGGCAGCCGGCGCCCGCCTCGACCATTGCCGACATCGTTGCCTTCGAAACGTCGCTGTCGACGGCGCAGACGTTCTCGTTCGCCGCGGGTTTCCTCGATCAAGGACGCGCGCGCGGCGGCGCAGTGGCCGTGTCGCGGATGGCGAAGACCGCCGGACGCTTCGACTTGTTTGACGCGTGGACCAATTCGCCGGTGGCGACACGCGCGCAGATCGCTCGCGGCGAAGCGCTGTTCAACACTCCCAATGGCGGCGGTCGTCGATGCGGCGCCTGTCACAACTCGGCGAACAACGGCACGAACGTCGACGACCTGCTCTTCGATGTCGGCACCGCGTCAGCCGACGCGCGGACGCCGGATCTGCCGCTCTATACGATCCGCAATCGGTCGACGGGCGAAGAGCGGCAGCTCACCGACACCGGTCGCGGCAACGTCACCGGTCTGTGGAGCGATCTCGGCAAGTTCAAGACGCCGACGCTGCGCGCGCTGGCCGCACGCGCGCCGTACTTCCACAACGGCATCGCGGCGACGCTCGACGAGGTCGTACGCCACTACGAACGCACGCTGGGCTTCGTCTTCACGAACCAGGAACGGGCGGACCTCGTCGCGTTCCTGAAAGCGCTGTAGGCGCGCGTCGGCGGCGGTCAGCGGCGATTGGCGACGCCGGCGCGGCGCGTCGATCGCCGCAGGCGGCTGACCCGCTTGCGTTGGTCGGTGCGGTGACCGCGTCGATCCTCGGCCTCGAACCGCTTCTGCTTCGCGGGTGATCCGGTGCGGTCGCGCCAGCGGCCGCGCCGGAAGATCGTCGCGTATCCGGTCTTCAGAATCTGAAACGGCCGGTGGCACAGCCCGCATGCGTCGAACTTCGTCGATCGCGGCTTGTGGAACGATTCGTACCAGCTTGGGTACACGAAGTCGGTCATCAAGAAGCCGTCGAGGGTGAAGCCGTCCTCTTCGACCGGGTCGGCGATCTCCAGCGCGTACAGGCCGTAGCCGAACCGCTGCACGCAGGTTGTCGTGGCCGGGTCGACGAGCATCTCGGCGATCTCGTGCGTCGCCGTCACGGTCACGGCGTTGCGGAACATCGTCTCGCGCACCTTCGGAGGGCGCGGGCCGATTTCGTCGCTCAGGACGCGCAGGAACACTTTCGCCATCGGCATCCCGCCCGCGGTCAGATCGTGCCACCCGTCGTCCTGTGCCTGCCGTTCGGTATCGACGAACACGAGCGCCCAGCAGCCGGGCCGCGTGCGCGTGCGGACCTTCAGCCGCGCCGAGACGCCCCACACCGGCGCGAGGCGCTCGTCGACGAAGCGCTGCGCCGCCGCGACGAACGTCTCGAGCTTGAATCCGAGCGGCGTCTTCGCCGCCACGATGCAGCTGATCTCGGGGACGACGCTCGGCGAGAAGAACGTGCGCGAGTTCCGAGGACGACGTGACGAGCGAGACGGCATGCGGCGGACGATACCACGCGTCAGCGGCGCTGGTGAATCCAGCAGTTGCCTTCGACGGTGAAATCGGCGCCGAGCATCGACGTCACCGCCTCTCGAACCGACTCGTACGTGTGCCAGTCGTGACCCGCGAGCGTGCCGCCTGCGCGGATCTTGCGCTGCCAGGCCGCGATATCGGCGCGGACCGCGTCGACCGTGTGGTCGGCGTCGACGAAGACGAATTCGAGCGTCGCGTCGGGAAAGAGCCCTGCCGCGTCCGCCGACGCCATCTCCAGTGGATGGACGAGGTCGATGACGCCGGCCTCTTCCAGGTTGCGGCGAAACAACGGGAAGACACTGCCGCCGGCTTCCCGGACGGCGTCGACCATCGCCGGCTCGTTCGGCGAGCCGCGCCACGTGTCGACGGCGTAGAAGCGAATCGCCCGCGCCGAGTCTCGAATGCGGCTCGCGCAGTACGCCGTGCTCTTCCCGAGCCAGCAGCCGACCTCGACGAACGTCGCACCGTCCGCGGCGCCGCCGACCATGCGGTCGTACAGCCATTCTTCGTCGAACCAGCCCGGGATGTCGCGGTAGTCCTTCACCCGAAGATCCTCTGGAAGAACGCAAGATACGTCGCATCCGAATAGCGCTCCGGGACGACGTTGTCGCGGAACGGCGGCTCGTCCAAGTACGCGCGATAGCGGTCGTCGTCCTGATCCACATCGCGGATGTAGGCGATCGCGTCCTCGTCGGACGCGAAGTCGTCGACGTTGATGAACGCGTGGGGATTGAAGATGTCGTTGACGCGCGGATTGCCCCAGTAGATGGGCACCGAGCGGGCGAGCAGCGGGTCGCTGAGCTTCTCGCTCGTGTAGCCGGGGAACACCGCGTTCTCGAACGCGATCGAGAACTTGCAGCGCGACTGGAACGCCTGCTTGACGCGATAACCGGCGGTGTCGTACCCCGTGCCCGCGAGCGCGTCGTTGTTGCGTTCGACCGCCCCGAGCGACTCGACGCGCTTGTACTGCGACAGCCGGTGAAAGAAATCGACGCGTCTGCGGCTGTACCCGTTCGAGTAGATGAAGTCGCAGAAGAACTCCTTCTGCGGCGGTGCGGCCCCGGGCTGCCGGATCAGATCGGTGATGCCGTTGTTGTGCAGCGGCAGATGCGGACAGCACAGTGGCATGTAGAGATGATTCGGATGCGTGTTCTCGATCGCCATCGTCAAGCCGTAGTGGTAGAACCCGGCCTCGAAGGTGTCGGGGCCCATCCGCCCGCCGTAGCCGAACGGATCGCCCGCTTCGCCCGAATACACGATTCGCGTCGCGTGGCGCCCTTCTTTCTGAACGTACCCGTACACCGAATAGAAGACGACGTCGGGACGCTCGCGCTCGAGCACGAAACGATAGTGCGGGCGCAGATACGGGAAGCAGCGCAGAAAGTAGTCGACCGTGAACGTCTCGACGGCGCCCCACATGTTCGAAAAATCGATCGCAATCGTCTTCATCGCCGCGGGTAGATGTAGACGATGCCGCGCCGACAGCCATCGGCGACGGCGTTGTAGTGGTACGCGTGTCCGGCAGGGTAGATGGCCGGGAGCTTGTGCGCGATTCGATCGTAGGTGAGCGGCTCCGGCTCGCCGCGCCAGTCCACCCAGTTGAAGCCCCAGTCGCGTCCGGGCACCTGGACGTCGTGCACGGCGATGACGCAGCGGTCGCGGCACCGCGGATCGGCGGCGAGCGCGTCGAGCTCCTCGAGCAGCGGATACTCGATGCCCTGCGCGTCGAGATACACGAGCACGGGGTGATCGGTCGCGTCGTGCGCCGCCAGCACCTCGGCGAGCTTCTCGCGCGAATCGCCGAGAACCATCGCGATATCCTGCTGCGCGAGATCGGCAACCGCGTCGGGGCCGAACTCGGCCACCAAGTGCTCGTCGGTCGTGTCGATGGTCGTGACGCGCCCCGACACCATCGTCCGCAGCTCGCGCGTGGTATGCGCGGACCAGGTGCCGGTCTCGATCGCGCTGCGGACGCCGTGGAGCTCGATCAGCGTCCGCAGCTCGTCGCCAATGTAGCGATCGCCGTTGAACGGGACGTGCTCCGCGTGGCCGTTCGAGAGGAACGCGGCGTCGAAGTCGGGCGCCCAGTGAAAGCCGCCGCCCCACGTGCTCTCGGTGCCGACGTGCTGCACAAGCGAGGGCGTGTGGTAGTAGATCGGCCACCCGCCGCGATCCGCGAGCCGCGAGATCTTGATGTCCTGCATCCCTTCGACTTCGTGCCAGTGCGTCGCCACGAACCGCGCGGTATCGAGCGACAACACGTACGCCTGGCTGCCGTACACCGCGCCGGCGGCGGCGCGAAACCAGTGCTCGTGGTCCGAGCGCTCGAGCTCGTAGATCGTCGGGTTGTAGAGGCTCGCCATGCCGATCCAGCCGTCTCGCAGCGGCCGCCAGCGCACGAGGTTGTGCCGCAGATTCGCGTTGAACGTGACGTCGTCTTCGAGGAAGAAGATGTAGTCCGGTTCGAGTCCGATGCCGGCGCGGATCGCATTCAGCGCGTTCGCCTGCTGCCGGTGCTGCCGCGTCCCCTCGCAGGCGTGATCCCAGATCGTCAGGATCGGCCACTCGGCGGGCCAATCGGACGCTGCGAGCGACGCGACCGTGCGTTGGCACACATCTTCCCGTCCCCCGCACGTGATGATGACGGCGGCGATCAGCATGCGACCACCTCGCGCGTGCGCTGCAGCGCGCGGACCTGACGCTCGATCAGGTCGACCGAGACGTCGCGCAGGCAGTCGATCCGGCGCGCGCACGCCGCGAAGCGCGCGCCACTGAACCAGCACGGCTCGCACGGCAGCCCGGCGCGGACGACCGAGGCGTTCGGCGGCAGCGCGCCGAGCGTCTGATGCGGCGTGGGTCCGAAGATGATCACGGTCGGCGTGCCGACCGCCGCCGACACGTGCGCCAGCCCGCTGTCGTTCGCCACGACGACGCCCGCGGTGGCGAGCAGCTCCGCCGTGTCGCGCAGGCCGAGCGCGCCCACGAACGATCGCGCGTGCCGAGGCAATGCCAGCGGTCGTCCATCCACGCGCAGGTCGTCGGGCATGCCGACCACCGCCACGTCGTCGAAGCGCGCGGCCAGCTCTGCGAACCCCGGCCAGCGCTTGGCGCTCATCTCGCCGCTCTTGCATCCGGGCGCGAGGACGACGGTCGATCCGCCGACGCCGAAGCGATCGCTCGGACCGATCGGCAGGGCGCATGTCGGCCGTGCGCCGACGAACCCAAGGCGCCGCGCGAAGGTGACGTAGTACTCCTGCTCGTCGGTGTAGAACAGCGCATCGGGCGGGCGCGGAACCGTCCGCGTCTCCCGGCGATAGCGCTTCGCGAAGCGCGCCCAGTAGAACGGCGGCACCGCGGCGACGATCGCGTCGTACGATCCGCGGCTGCGATCGTCGACGACGGCGCGCACGATCGCCCAGCCGCGGAGCAGATCCGCCGTGTCGGCGTAGTCGGCGTCGAGCACGACGTCGACGGCCAGGCCGAGCCGATCGAGCGCGATCAGCAGCGGCGTCGCGAGGACGACGTTGCCGATCCCGGAGGCGAGGTGCACGAGGACGCTGGTCATCGCGGCGAATACACGAACAGCTTCCACTGCATCTTCCGCGGCAGCGCGTGCGCGCGGCAGCGTTCGGCGCCAAGGCGCTGCAGCGCGTCGAGCCGCCAGCCGGTCCGGGCGAACAGCGCCTCCCACCACGCGCGCGTGCGCATCGTCACGTGGGACGGATCGCGGTTGTCGGCCGGTCGATACGCACGTTCCTCGGCGGCGTCGTCGAACGACGCGATGACGGCGACGATGGCCGAGCGTGTGTGCGCACGAGCGCGGAGGAGAAAGCGTTCGGCCTGCTCTTCAGTGAGGTGCGAGAGCAGGTCGAATGCGAGCAGGACATCGACGTCCGCGTCAAACGCATAGTCGTCGACCGAAACGGCGGTGACGTGCGGTTTCGCGGCGGGGTCGGCACGATCGACGGCCCATCGGCTGTGGTCGATGCCGACGCAGTCCTTGCCCGCGTCGCGGAGGCACCGCACCAGAAATCCTTTCGCGCAGCCGACGTCGAGGAACGACTGCGCGTCGGGAAACATCTCCGTGAGGAACGTCGCCGTCTCGCGAAACACTCCGGCAAAATGGGTCCAGTCGTACCCGCCGACCCAGTTGCTCTTGAGTCCGTATTCGAAATAGTCCTCGTCGTACCACGATCCCGGCACCGGCACGGGCGGCGCGAGCGCGTCAGGCCGTTTCGCCAGCCGCACGGCGCGCAGCCGCGCCGGATTGCGCTGCTGCAACAACGACAGCAGCCGTTGCTTGGCCGCGGCGCCAATCCGCTCGATGGAATAGTCGGCGCAGACGGCCGACGCGTGCGCGCGCGCGCGTGCCATCGCCGCGTCGCGATCGGTGTACACGTCGCGCATTGCGCGGACCGCCTCCGCGACGTCCGGCTCGGCCCATCGCATCTGCGGCCCGTAGTACGCGTAGCGCTGGCGCACGGGCGCGAGCGTGTACGGCACGAGGCGCGCGGAGTCGCCGCGCAGGTAGTCGAGCGGACCCGCGAACGCCGTCGCGATGACCGGTCGTCCCCGCGTCACGGCATCGAACAGCGGATAGCCCCAGCCTTCGCCGCGGTGCAGTGACACGTAACAGTTGCCGCGTTCGTGCAGCGCTTCGATCTCCGGCTCTCCCCATCCGGCGGCGCGGACGTGGACGCGCGCTGAGGATCCGAGGTCGCGCCGCATGTCGTCGACGGCACGCGCCGCGACATCGGCAGCGCCCGGGTTCACCTTCAGCACGAGCAGCGTGTCTCCCTCGTCGGGAAACGCCGTGAAGTACGCACGCAGCAGGTCGATCGGTCCCTTGCGCTCCTGCCACTCGAAGATGCTGTAGAACACGAACGACTCGGGTGTCGACCCGATCAAGCGGTTCGCGTCGACGACATGGCCGTTGACGCGGCGCCCGACGACCGGATGCGGCAGCCGGAAGATCGGCGTCTGGATGTCGCGCTGAAACGTGTCGACGTTGAACGTGCAGGGCAGCCACACGTCGACGACGTGGCCGAGGATGTTGCGCCACTGCGTCGGCATCGTGTCCGTCTCCCAGACCGTCATGCCGATCGCGTTGCGCAGCCGAAACGCGAGGCGCGCCCATTGCGGCGGAATCCCGTGAAACAGATGGAAATCGGGCGTGATCGGCCGGCCGACGAGCGAATCGACGAGCTCGTCCCGGACCTGATGGCCGTGATGCATCAGATCGACGACCGACAGCCGCACGCCGGCGCTGTGCAGCGCGTGGATGTAGCTGCGCGCCGCCTGACCGTAACCCGACGCGTCGAACACGTGGCCGTAATAGGTGAGCGCGATGTCATCCATGGCAATCCTGCAGTCGCGCGGCATCCACGCGCGCGAAGACCTCGTCGGCCGTCAGCGAGCGGAGGCACTCGAGATGCCGATCGCAGTCGGTGCGCCCCCATCGCGCGCGCCGGCACGCCGCCTCGCACGGCAAGCCTTTGGTGATCGGCGTCAGGTTCCGGAGAGGCACCAGCTCCCGCTCGGGGCTCGTGATGCCGAAGATGCCAAACGTCGGAATCCCGAGCGCCGCGGCCACGTGCATCAACCCCGAATCGTTCGACACCAGCATCGCGCACGCCGACAGCAGTGCGGCCGTGTCGGGCAGATCGAGGTGTCCGACGAAGCTGCGCACGTGCGCCGGCCAGTCGAACGCCGATCCAAAATACGTTCGCGTGTTGTCCAGATCCGATGGCATTCCGACAATGACGACGTGCGGCAGCCGGCGCGCGAGATCGGCGAAGCCATGCCACTTCTTCCACGGCCAGTTCGACTTGCAGCCGGGATGCAGCGCGACGGTGTCCGCCGGCAGATCGAACTGCCGCGCCGACGGCACGACGAAGGGCGGCGGCAGCGGCGCGTCGCATCCGAGCGCGCGCCCGAGCGAGCGCATGCACGCGGCGTCGCCGTCGCGCAGCCACTGCGCGCGATCGAAGCGCAGCACGCGGTCGGCGCGGACCGCCGGCGGAATCGTCGCGAGCGCCGTCGCGATCGCGACCGCGTAGCGTTCGCCGCCGAGCGCTGCGAGGTCGGTGACGCCGGCGCCGGTCCAGCGACTGCGCACGGTGTAGACCCGCCGCACGTCGCGCCCGTCGCGCACGAGCGCCGCGGCATCGTCGAAGTCCGTTTCGACGAGCAGATCGACGTCGAAGCCGCGCATGGCGCAGACGCCGACGAGCGGCGTCGCCCGCACGAGATCGCCCACGCCGCCGGCGATCGAGATGAGCGCCGCCGGCATCAGGCGCGCCCTCCCGTCTGCATCAACCGCTCGACGACGTCCGGCGGACACGGCCGGTAGCGCCGCTCCTCGGTCCGCTTCCGGCTCGTGTTGCCGGCGTGGACCGAGGCGACGTAGAAGCCGGGATCGTCGAGCGCGAGGACGCGCACGCCGCGCAGTCCCCAGACGAAGCGCGTGTCTTCGCCTTCGTTCACGTCGGGAAAGCGGCGTGCCTGCCACGTCGATCGTCGATAGCACAGCGTGCCGCCGGCCACCCATGTTGGCGTGACGGGGGGATACACGTACTGCCACGCCCGGCGCGCGCGTCCGTCATAGAAATACAGCGTCGAGAGCCCGCATACGTCGGCGCCGCGATCGACGAGCGCCTGCACCTGATAGCTGATCCGCCACGGCGCCATCCAGTCGTCATCGTCCCAGTGGATCACCACGTCGCCAGCGGCCAGCTCGTTCGCGAGATTGCGCTTCGCGCCGACGGTCAGGCGCCGCTCGACCCGGTGCCACCGAACGCGCGGATCCGCCGGCAGGAGATCCGCGATCGGATCGTCGCCGTCGTCGACGACGACGAGCTCGCGAGCGGAGTAGTCCTGGGCGAGGAACTGCGCGACGGCGCGGGCGACGAACGGCCGCCGGTTCCGCGTCGGCATGATGCACGAGACGTTCATGACACGCGCTCGCCCGTGCGTGCGATGCGATCGACGAGGTACCGCCGCGCGCGGTCGGCGTACTTCTCATCACGGCCGTTGGCGGCGACGTCGACGAGGATGGCCTCGGCGTCGGCGCGGCGTCCGGCGAGATCGAGGACGACCGCGCGGTAGAACCGCGCGCGATCGTTGCCGGCGTCGTCCGCGAGGACGCGATCGAGCTCGTCGAGCGCCCGCGGCAGTTGGCCGCCGGCGAGCGCGTGAATCGCCAGGTCGACGCGTGCGCGGATGTGGGTCGCGTCGACGTCGAGGATCGCGGTCAGTTGATCGACCGCCGCTTCCCGGTTGCCGGTCGCGGCTTCGACGAGCGACAGGTGATAGCGTGCGTCGAGGCTCGTGGCATCGATCTCGATCGCGTGCTGCAGCGCCTCGCGCGCCGATCCGAGATCCTGACGCAGAAACAGCACCGCGCCGAGCTGTTCCCACGCGCGCGCGGACGAGGCGTCGAGCGTCACCGCGCGGCGCAGGATCGCCGCGGCTTCGGCCAGACGCTGCTGCCCGGCGACGGCGGTCCCGAGCGCGACGTGCAGCGGCGCGTGCGACGGCGCGGCGTCGATCGCGCGGCGCCAGCACGCTTCGGCGTCGCCGAGGCGGCCTTCGCGCAGCAGCAGCTTGCCGAGGGCGTCCCACGCGAGCACGTTGCGTGCGTCCGCGTCGACGGCGCGCTGCAGCAGGTCGATCGCGGCGTCGCCCTCGCCCCGGATCGCGCGCGCGATGCCCAGGTTGGCGAGCGCCATGCTCTTGTGCGGATCGATCGCGAGCGCCCGCTCGTAGTGCGCGATCGCGGCGTCGAGGTCGCCCTGCTGCGCGAGCAGGAAGCCGAGGTTGTTGTGCGCGGTGGCATTGGCGGGATCGCGCTCGATGGCCGCCGCGTACGAGGCGCGGGCGCTGTCGAGATCGCCGCCGAGATGCTGCCAGGCGCCGTGATCGCTGGCGGCGCGCGAATCGGCGTCGACGAGCGGCGGCGGCGGCGCGCCGGTCAGCGAGAAGACGGGTGAGTGGTCCACATCGGCCTCCTTACGCGATTTTCTTGATCAGCCCGCCGAGCAGCTCGCCCGGATCGATCTGCGGCACTTCGAATTCGACGTCGCTCAGCGAGATGTCGAACGGCTTGCCTTCCTGGTAGTGGATCGGAAACTTCAGCCCGAACCGCAGGCCCGACCCGTACTCGAACGCGGCGAGCTGCCACTTCTTGCTGTACAGCTCGATCGTCGTCAGCAGCAGGTCCGCTTCGACGAGGACGAAGCCGCTGATGTCGAACTTCAGCTTCGGCTCGACGTAGATGCTGGCCTGCGCGGTCAGGTCGAGCCCCGTCGTCGGCGTCCAGTCGACGTGCACGCCGGCGTCGAGCGCGCCTTCAAGTCCGAGCGCGCCGCCGATCTCGAGGCCGGCCGACGCGCTGACGATCGGAATACCGACGCCGAGCGATCCGCGGACGAACAGTCGCAGCCCTGCGTGCGCGGGAATGTGCAGGTTCGCGTCGCCGGAGACCTTCGTGTTCTCCTCGTGCGTCGGGTTGTAGGTGACGGAGAGCTTGAGCTGATTCAGCTCGCCCGGTCCGATGCCCGCCTCGAGATCGAGCCCGCCCGTGATGTTCGCGAAGATGCCGATGCGTTGGCCCGCGACCGAGACGCCGACGATCGGAATGTCGATCCCGATCTTGAAGATGTTCTTGTCGAGCTTCTTCTCTTTGAAGATCTCGAGCGCCGCCGGGAGTCCGATCTCGCCGGTGACTTCGATCTCGCCGTTGGGCAGCAGCTTGATTGCGGCGGTCGCCTGGAGCCACGGCGCGATGCGGAGCGTCACGGATCCGCCGCCGTAGAGCGTCACCTTGTCGCCCTTGTCCGGCGGCGGGCCCGCGGGCTTGCCGTCGTCGCCGACGGGGCGGTTCGTCGCGCCGACGGTGATGCTGCCTTTCAGCATCCCCTTTTCGTAGCCGGCGGTGACCACCGCGTCGAACGCGCCGTCGTCGTAGGAGACGGCGAGCTTCGACGAGACGCCCGGGATCTTCGGCGTGGCCTCGCCGCTCGCCTTGACGCGCCATTTCTCGTCGCCGGGTTTTTTCGAGAGCTCGGCGTCGACCGATCCGCCTTCGAGGCCGGGGATGTCTTTCTTCAGCTCGAGTGACCCGCCGATCACGATGCCGGTCTGCGGGTCGTAGGAGAACGAGAGCTTGCCTTCTTCAACCGCCGGGATGTTGGGCTTGACGGACCCGGTGGCCGAGATCTTGTCGCCATCGATGGTGACGTTCAGCGACGCTGACTTGATCCCCTTGACCTTGCCTTCTTTGATGCCGATGTCGCCGCTGCCCGAGAACTTTCCCTCGGCATATCCGACTTTCACCGTTGCGGGATCGAAGAGTTCGGAGTCGAAGTCGAATTGCCCGCTGACCTCGAGTCCGCCGCTGGTGCCAATGCGCCCGTTTAGCTGACCCTTGCCGACCCGATCGATCGCGAAGAGCACCTCACCGCTTGCCGCGAGCTCGGAAGTGGAGATGCTGACCGTGAGATTCGCGCCTGTGACTTTGATCGGCCCAGGCAGATTGAATTCGTCTTTCGTGAACGTCTTGCTCAGGGTGACGTCTTCGCCGCTGACGAGGATATCGATCTCGAGGTCTTTGAACATCGGCAGCGACGGCTTCAGCTTGCCGCGTGCCATCACCCCTTGATCGTCGAGGCCCGCTTCCTGGAACTCGATCGGGCTCAGCCCCTGCAGGGCGGCGAATTTCATGCCCTGCCGCAGGTTTCCTGGAGCCACGGTAGTTGTGTAGGGAAGGCTGCCGAGATCGACGAGATCCATTTCAAGCGGCTGGGGCACGGGCGCCACTTTCTTCTTCTTCTTGTTCGGGAAGAGGAGCCCTTTGATCGATCCTTTGCCGCCGCCCTTTTCGTACGTAACCGATTCGAGATTGAATCCTTTAAAGAAGTCGTCCTGCTTGACGTCCGCGCTTTCCTTGTTCGGATCCCATTTCACCTTGCGAGGGCGTCCGCCGCTCGGCAGCGGGTAGATCAGCAGCTGGCTCTTGTCGCCGACGAGATTCCGCGCGATCGCCTGTTTCACCGTAAGCGCCTTCAACTGCGCGAGCGGCCTGTCGATCCCAGTGATGTCGCCCTGCTCCCAGAACGAGTCGGGTTCGCCCGCGACCTGGACATCCGCCGTGATCTTCTCGGCGAAGACGGTGTATTTCTGATCGAGCAGCTCGTCGAGCGTGGGCGTGACCGCCCACGTGCCTTTGTCGACTTCGTCCTCGGTGGCGCTCGCGATCTTTCGCTTGATCTCGTTGGAGATCTTCGCGCCGGAACTGCGGTTGGCCGATGCGTTCAGCAACCACAGGTTTTCCATGTCCAGCGCCGCGCCGCCGAGTTGCAGCTCCTGCTTGTGGTCGACGTCGAGCGGGGTGGGATTTCCTTTGGGTCCCCATCGGGGAATGATGAACTCGTCGGCTAATTCGGACGCGGTGCCGATCAGATATGACTTGGCCCCTTCTCCTCCGGCGATCTGAAGGAAGTACGTCTTGTTCTTCTCGTCAGGTTTGGCCTCTTCTGCCCCTTCGGTGCCTTTGACGATTCCCGGCAGCGGCCCGAGCTTCGACGGCAGCGCGCCTTTGACTTGCGTCTCGAGCTTGTTGTGCCAGAACTGTCGCTGATCGCCGCGCGGTTCCGGCTTCTTAAACTCGTAGGACCCATCGGTTGCAGGTTTGAAGCGGCCTTTGAACGCCGGGATGTGGAGATCGAAGATCGTGACGCGTTTGTCCTCGACCTTTCCCCCGGGAGGTTCCGAGCCCTTGCCCTTTTTCTTTTTCTTCTCGTCGCGCTGCACCATCCGATGCACGCCGCCCGCCTGCTGGACGACGTGCGTCGCTTCGTGCGCCATCAGGGACGTGTCGGCCTGCGACTGTCCGCGGCCGAGCCAGATGTCCGACCCGTGCGTGAACGCGCGCGCGCTGATCGCGTCGGCCGTGTCGTGCGCGCTGCGATCCTGGTGCACACGGACGCCGCCCAGATCGACACCCATGCGCGACTCGAGCGCGCTGCGCGTCGGCGTGTGCATCGGCTCGCCCGCGCCCTTGGTCTGGATCGCGCGCGCCGCCGCGGCTTCCATCGAGGGCGTCGCCGTCGATCCGTCCGCCGCCCGCTGCACGGGCGCCGACTCGAGCTTCTCGGAGAGCGACTTGGGGTGCTCGTCCTTCTTGTCCTTCTTCTTCGGCGTCTCCGACGTTTCGGGCGCGTCGGCGGCGGCGGCTTTCTGGATCGCGGCGGCGGCCTTCGGCTTGTCGTCGTGCCGCTTCTCGTTTTTCGTGTCGTTCTTCTTGTCTTCCGCTTTCTTCTCGTCCGCCTTCTTGTCCGCGGGCGTATTGGCTTTCTGGACCGGCGGCGCCGCGGTCTTCGGCTTGTCGTCTTTCCTTTTGTCGTCCGCCTTTTTCGGCTCGGGCTTCTTGTCCGCTGGCGGCTTGTCGGCTTTCTGAACGGATGGTGCCGCCGCGGTCTTCGGCTTGTCGTCTTTCTTTTTCTCGTCCGGCTTCTTCGGCTCGGGCTTTTTGTCCGCTGCCGGCTTGTCAGCTTTCTGAACGGACGGTGCCGCCGCGGCCTTCGGCTTGTCGTCTTTCTTTTTGTCGTCCGGCTTCTTCGGCTCGGGCTTCTTGTCCGCTGGCGGCTTGTCGGCTTTCTGAACGGACGGTGCCGCCGCGGCCTTCGGCTTGTCGTCTTTCTTTTTGTCGTCCGGCTTCTTCGGCTCGGGCTTTTTGTCCGCTGCCGGCTTGTCGGCTTTCTGAACGGACGGTGCCGCCGCGGCCTTCGGCTTGTCGTCCGCCTTTTTCTCGTCCGGCTTCTTCGGCTCGGGCTTCTTGTCCGGTGCGGGCGTAGCAGCTTTCTGAACGGCAGGCGCCGGCGTCTTCGGTTTCTCGTCTTTCTTCTTGTCGTCTGCCGTTTTCTTGGCGTCGGTCGCGCGCTGCGCACCGGCCGCTGGCAGCGATCCGATCGGCGAGATGGCCGACGGCTTGATCGATCGGCCGCTCGCGACGTCCGACGCGACGCGATCGGCTTCGCGTTCGTACGCGTCGCCGGCCGGGCCGATCTCCACCTTGCGCTGCACGCCGAGCGGGAAGGCGGACCCCAGGTGCGCGGCGGCCCATTCGGCGGATGGCGCCGGCGCTCGCGCCGATGTCGCGCCGGGTCGTTCGGCGTTCGACGCGCCGCGATCGGAGGCCGCCTTGGATCGCCTGACGCGCTGGCCGTCGGGCATCAGGAAATCGCTCCCGTGAAGCGGTCGAGCGCCTCGCTCGAGTCGCGCGCGATCGCCGCGGCCCGCGCATGGAACGACGCGCCCGCCTTCCGGTGCTCGAGATCGATCGCGGCGACCACCGCACGGCCGTCGACGCGGCGATCGCCGTCGATCGACACGAGCGCGGCGTAGAGCGCCGCGTTGCGGATCTGGCCGCCGGTCAGCGCGTAGCGCACGGACACTTCTTCGATCGTCGACGGCTCGACGTCATGGTTCGGCGGCAGGTGCAGGTGCCACAGCCGCCATCGCTGCTCCGCGTCCGGCAGATGAAAGCGCGCGACCACGTCCATCCGACGGCGGAACGCCGGATCGATCTGCGCGCCGAGGTTCGTCGTGACGATGACGATGCCGTCGTAAGACTCGAGCCGCTGCAGCAAGTAGTTCGTTTCGAGGTTGGCGTAGCGGTCGTTCGACGACCGCACGTCGGTGCGTCGCGACAGGAGCGCGTCGCCTTCGTCGAGCAGCAGGACGACGTCGAGATCCTCGGCGCGGCTGAGAATGCGGCTCAGATTTTTTTCTGTCTCGCCGATGTACTTGTTGATGACCGACGCGAGATCGACACGGTAGATGTCGAGCCCGACCTCCGCCGCCAGCACGCGCGCGGCCAGCGTCTTGCCGGTGCCGCTTGGACCTTCGAAGAGCGCGCGGACGCCGCGCGTGAGCCCGCCGGGCACGCCGCGCACCGCGTCGGCCAGACGTTCGCGATGGCGGCAGCGCCGTTCGAGATCGCGCAGGTCCGACTCGGTGTCGCCTTGCAGCACGAGCTGCGGCCAGCTGCCGCCGCCGTCGAGCGGCGTGGCGAGCGACTCGAGCACCTGACGATTGAGCGCGCGGCTCGCGTGCCGAACGTCGCGGACGCCGACGTCGGCGCGGCCGTCGAGCGCGGCGCCGGCGATGGCGAGCGGCGCACACTGCCGGATGTAACGGCCCGACAGCGTGAAGGTGTCCGCGATGCGCGCGACATCGGCGCGCGGATACGACGCCAGCGCGCTCGCCCAGTGACGCCGGCGGATCGGCGGCGGATCGGCGCCGGCTTCGATCGCGATGGCGTCAGACGCGCCCGACACGCCGCCTTCGCGGCCGAGCACGATGGCCAGCGGTCCCTGATAACCGGCGAGCCGCGGCACGGTGAACAGTTCAGAGGGCCCGAGGTCGGGGCAGAAGACCGGCACGGCGCGCGTCAGCGTGCAGAGGACGCCGAGTCGCGTCAGCGCCTCGTCTCGCGGCGACGCCGCCGCCGTCGCGTCGACGACGCCGCGGCCGAGCGACGCGGCAAGCGCCCGTACGAGCTCGAACCGTTCGCTGCCCGGCGTCCCGCGGACGACGACCGTCCGCGCCGGCGTTTGCGTCAGCAGATGCCGCACGTGCCGCAGGCGATCGCGTTGTGCGTCGACGATAAAGAGGTCGTCGATCGCCGGCACCTCGTCGGGCGCCGAGTAGGCGAGACCGGGCATCGGTCTCGCCGGCCGCTCACCGCGCATCGCCGTCCAGATCGCCGTGGGAATGCGCAGCAGCCACTCCGATCGCGGTGCATCCGCGTTCATGACGTCGACGGCGCCCGCATCGACGAGCGGCTGCACGAGCGACCACGCATCCTGATCGTCACCGCTCGGCGCAAACCGCATCGCCTCGCGCAGCAGGCCGTGTGTGGGACGCCGATGGCCGAGCGGCGCCTGCAGCGTCGCGAACAACGCGGCAAACGCGGCGTCCTCCTCGACGAGCGCGACGATCAGCAGCAGCAGCCGCGCGTCGCGGGTGATGCCCGCGACCCGTCCGAGCGCGGCGATCGGCGTCTCGATGCCGCTCTCTCGTTCCCATTCGTCAATCCGCTCGCGCAGCCGTGCGCCGGCCGTCGTCCAGTCGGTCCCGTCTGGCAGGCGCCGCCGCACTTCGGCGACGTACTGGTGCAGCGACGGAAACGTGTCGAAGACGCTCGCCACGCCGTGGCCGCTTCGTTCCGCCCGCGCGGCCGCGCAAGCGACGACGGCGAGCGCTGCCTCGTAGAACAGCAGACCGAGATGGCCTCGGACGGTCGGCGGGACGTCGGCGAATGGGCGAGCCTCTGCCACGATGGCCCCTTATTCGAAGTAGAACGTCACGACCCGTCCGAGCGACGGCACCCAGCCGGGATTGGCGTCGAGTCCGCAGAGTCGAACCGCGATGTCGATCTGCGCCAGCGTCATGTGGAGATCCACGTGCGTCGCGGTGCACGACAGCGACGCCTGTCGATGCAACAATCGATGCGCGAGCGGCACGCGCGCGTCCGCGAAGGCGCCCTCGAGGCCAAGCGCGCGAACCAGCCGCTCGCCGAGCGGCGGGACGATGGCGTCGAGGATGGCGTCGGCATCGCGATCGTCTGCGCGTTCGCCATCGAGCATCGCGAGCGCGGACCAGATCGGATCGGCGTCCACGTCGCCCGCGTCGCCGAGCAGCCGGCGTCCGACGAGGCCGAGCCACTGCCAGGCGCCGATGCGCGAATCGGGTTGCATCTCGACGATGCGCTCGAACAGTCGCTCGTCGTCGAACGCATTCACCAGAAACAGCACCCCGCCGAAATCCGTCGCGATCGTGGACGCCGCCGCAGTGCGGATCGCAGGCGGCGGTGGCGGGATGCTCGCAGATGGCGGAACATCGCCGCGCTGCCCATCAGCGCCGGCATTCCGTCGATGCGCGGCGGGCCGCGCGATCGCGCCGTCGTCGCCGCGACTCCTGACGATCGCAGCGCGATCTGATTCACCTGCGGTCGGACCGGACCGGCCGTCGTCGGCGTCGGCTGCTCGGCGAATCTCGGCGGCGCCGGCGACGCTATCGTCGGTCGCGATCGACGCGACCAGTGGCTCGGTCGCCGACGCGACGTCGCCGGCTGGTCCGTTCGACCCGCGCGATGGCGACTCGCCGACGGTGACAGGCGCGCTGATGGGATGCGCCTGCGTTGCCGCCGTGATGGTGGAGGTCCTCGCCGCAGGCGCGATTTCGCCGACGTGGAGGCGTGAGGTCACGAGCGTCGGCGCTCCCGCGCTCGAGTTGAGCGACGCGGCGGCCGGCGCCGAGTGTGGCGCGCGCGCGTGAACGGCCTGCCGCCAGTCGCGAAAGTCGCGCGCGAATCTAGGCGCGCGCACCGCGAGCGGCGAGCGCGCGACGACGAGCGCGATGCCGAGCAGCGCCTGTCGATCCACATCGAGCGCCGTCGGTGCGGCCGCCGAGTCGACGAGCAGGCGCCACGGCGCCGGCGGCACGGCGGCGACGGGTACGTCCACGTCGGTTGGCGGCGGGGACGTGACGTCCGCGTGCGCGATCGACGACGCACGCGCCGCGAACGCCGTCGCGGCTGCGCCGGTCGGCATCGCTGCGATCGACGCAATCGCCGGCAGCGCGTACGCCTCCGCGATTGCGACGAGCAGCGCCACGGCCTGCGCGTTCGAAAGCGCACGCACGAACGCGACGGCCTCGCCGGTCGCGGCGAGGCTCGCAAGCGCCGCCGGCACGGCGCGCGGACGCTCGAGCCAGGCAGCGATCGTCATCGCGCGCGCATCGGAGGCGGCGTGGCGGAACAGCGCGCGCCACCACCAGCGTGCCGGCGCGTCCCCCGCGAGGAAGTCGCGCGCCAGACACGCCAGCAACTGCGCCTCGTCGTCGAAGCGCACCGCGTTGGCGGAGGCCGGCACCGCGCCGTCGATCGGTCTGGCGGCGCGATCGAAGCAGTCGGCCAGCGCACGTTGCGCGGCGCGTTCCCAGTCGGCCGACGGAACGATCGCGTCCGCTGTCGGTGCGAGGCGGTGCGGCAGCGGATCGGCGAGCCGTTGAACGATCAGGATCGCGTTCGGGTTGCGCGCGCCGGGTTCGAGGTGCGCGGCGCCGACCAGATTCGAGATGCGGCCGTGCACCTCATTTGCCTCCGATGCGATTGATCGCGTAGCCGTAGCAGCCGACGTTCTCGCGCTCCTTGAATTGCTTGCCGAGGATGGTTACGGTGCGACCTGTCGTCCGTCCGCCGCAGACGATCCAGCTCGGGAGATTCGTGCCGGGCGTGAGCCGCAGGTCCTCGACTTGCGGATCGCGCGTCGACGCCGACCGTCCGAACGTATATACATCGTTCGCCGGCGTCGCGATCATCTGCACGGCAAAGCCCTCGCCGTTCTCCTGTGCGCTGGCGGCGGGCGTATCGTTGATGGCGAGGAACATCCGCTTCGCGCCACGCGGTGTCTTGACCGATCGCACGGGGCCGATCGGAATCCTGCGGTTCGCGTCGACATCGAACCACGCGACGAGCGTCCCCGGCAGTTGCGATGGGTCGGGCAGTTGCCGGGACGAATCCTCGACGAGACCCCGATTTGGGCGGCCGTTCACGGGCAGTCCCGACGGTCCTACGTCGAAAGTGTCGTTCGGCCGCAGCCGCACCGATCCGTCGGCGACGAACGTCAGCAGCTGATTCTCGCTGACATCGACGGCGACGGCATGCTGCGGATCCACCGCGGTTTTCGGCGGCACACGAACGTCACGGCTGTTGATCCGCACGTCGGATGGCGCTTCGACACGCGCTTGCACGCGGGCGGTCGCCTGGTTCGCGATCTGCAGTCGATACCGTCCGTTGCCGAGCGGCGTCGCTCCTGCGACGCTCGAAACCCACTTGTCGTTCGGCGGCGTGTTGTAGGTATGTTCGGTGAGCACGAACTCCTGGGCCTGGGTCCCTTCCGGCAACCGATATCCGACGGTGCCGACAGTCGCGCGGGTATCGAACGGCGAACTCGTCGTCTGGAAGTTCATGTTCTGCCACGTGCTGCGGTTGATGAACAGCGTGTCGGGAACGTTCGAGTCCAGTTCGACGAGCGTGCACTGGTGATCGTTCGGCGGAGCGAAGTGGCTCACTTCCGTCGGCGAGAGCGTCCACTGTCCTGACGTGAACAGCGTGGCGCTCGACGCGCCGATATTTTGCCGCGACGTTGGATTCGTTCCGGCGGAACCGTCGACGCTAATCAGGTGCCACTCTTGCGGTGCCGGCAGGCCGAAGTCCGCGATCTTGAACTGCGCCGCGACGCCATTCGCCGCCTTGGCGGTGCCGCTCGAGTCGACGGAGCTGTTGTGCACGTTCACCATGAAGTCGTTTGCCTGATTGGTGCTGATCGCGGTCGGCGGGTTGTGGTTGGTCGAGATGTCGCCGGAGCCGAAGTAGACGCCGTTGCAGGTCGCGCCCCCGAACGTCGCATTGCCCCACACCGAAGGATCTGGCGTGCCTGTTTCGATATCAGTGAAGAGATTGCCCTGGAGCACCGCATTCTCGGGCCACCGATTTTCCGAATAGCTGAGATCGGACATGACCTTGAAAGCGCTCACGTACAGGCCGAAGTAGTTGATCGGAGGAAGACCGAGCGCGGCGATCGGCAGTTCCATTTCGAGCGACCAGGTGCTGTTCGATCCGGCTGCGGTGTTCGCCCGCTTCACGACCATTCCGGTCGGAGGGGTCGCCTGCGGCGTTCCCCAGGCGCCCGGATCGCCTTTCCAGTACTTGATCCGCGAATCGGGTACCGTGACGTTCGTCGAATTCGCCGGCGGGGCGACCTCGAACGGAAAGATGTGGAGCCGTCGATAGTTGCCCTTCGTCCCGTCGGGATCGATCCCGATGACGACGACATCCTCGGCGTCGAACGAGTCGTCGTTGTTGACCTCGATCGACATGTAGATTTTGTCGGTGCCCTTCAGCACCTGCACGGCGCCGTCAGGCACGGTCGTGCCGTTCTGGAACACGTACCGGAACGCGTTGGTCCATCCGAGATCGTTCGCCACGACGCCGTCCGTTGTCGGCGGGTTGCCGTTGTACGGCACGCCCGTGTACTGGGTGACGCACATGCGGACATTCGTGTTGTGGGCGACTGGAGGCGGGGGCGGTGGCGTCGGCGGGCACGCGTACAGGAACAGCAATCCAGCAGCCGCAGCGATCGTTTTGGCCACAGCCCGCGGATTCACGCGATCAGAGGCGATCATGGTGATGTCCTTTCACAACTATTGGCGACGAGTCGTTACGCCATCGACAGCGGCTGCTGCAGCGTGAACGTGTCCGAGGTGTCTTTCGAGCTGACGGTGATGTCCACTTCGGCATCGGTTGCGCCACTCTGCGCCGTCACCTCGGTGATGATGATCGTTTGCTGGTTGGCAGTCGTCGTCGGAAAGTCGGCGGAACTCATGTTCACCGTCACCGTCCATTTGTTGGTTGGGTCGTTGTTGACCTTTGGCGTGGCGATGGTGTAATTGCCCGGCGTCTTGGTCGTCGCGATGAAGTGCGCACCGAATTTCTGCCCAGGTTTCGTTTTGTCGGCGACGATGGTGGAGCTGACGTTCTTGCCGGGCGGAAACACCTTGTAAAGCGAGACGGTGATCGCATCACTCGGCACCGTCAGCGTCTGTCCGACTGTGATGTTCGTCGAGAGGCCGAACGAGAACCCCGGGTTGTTCGACGCCGTGATCGTGAACGACAAGACGGCTTTGGTGCCGTTGGTGGCGGCTTTCGGGATCGACAACTGCACCGGCACCTCGAACGTGCTCCCCGGAGAAGTGCTCGTGGGGATCTGCATGTTTGCGGGCGCGGTGACGGACCAGCCTGCCTGATCGATCCCTGCCTGAATCGTGTACGTCGCATCGGCGGTCGTCTCCGCGAGCAGCTTGTAGACGATGCTGTAGGAGCCGTCCGAATCGAGCGGGTCCGTCGTGCTCTTCGGCGACAGCGTCACGGTGATGAGGCCGGTCAGCGGCATGGTGGTCTGCTGGACGATGAAGATCGAATCTTTGACGAATCCGTTCGCCGTGCTGAGCGTGAGGTCGGCGTAGAGTCCCTGCGCCGGAATGTTGGAAATTGCCGGAACGATCACGATGAGCTGCTGATCGCTGCTGCCGGCCTGGATGTCGACCCGCACGCCGTTGATCGTCACGACATCGAGCGACGGTTGGCTGCCGAAGTTCTGGCCGTGGATTGTCAGCTGATCGCCCGGCCGCACCGCGCCCGCGGGCTCGTAGCCGGTGATGACCGCCTTCGTGCCGGTCGTCGTGGACGAGCCGACCTTGCCGTCGAGCGTCTCGATCGCGGACATGATCTGATTCATCAGATCGGCGGTGATGAGATCGCCCGGCTGCACCCGCTGGAAACTGATCGCCATCGCAAACTCCTTTTATCCAAGCGCGTAGCTCGCGTAGTCCCAATGCGCGACGTCGAAATGCGCGTTCCCGCGATACGGCATGTCCCCGCGCGCGAAGAGGACGTAATACGGCGGTACCGGCGACGTCGAGTTGTCGACCGGCTGCTTGTTCTCTTTCACGAGATAGAGCCAGACGTGCTCCGCGCTGTTGACGTCAATCGACGGAAAGAGCAGCGAGTCGCGCAGCAGCTGCTCGACGCGCGCTCCCTCGATCACCGCCGGCTTGCGGTGCTTCGTCGCGCCGAAGAACGTCAGCAGGTCGAACCCGCTCTGCGACCCACCGGCCAGCGGCAGAATGCCTGCGGAGGGCAAGTACCGGAAGTACGTCGCCGCCGCGACGGTTGACGGGTCGCTCACACCCTGACGCAGCTCGTCGACGTGCGCCTGAAACTGTTCGAGCCGCGCTTCCGCCGCCGCCGTCGGCGCGAGCAGCCGTTCCCAGGTGACCGACGGTTTGCGCCGCGCGTGCAGCCGCCGCCGCACCGCCCACATGTCGACGAACTCGATGCCGAACTTGCTCCAGTAGATCAGCGCGAGCGGCACCTCGCACGACGACAGCACGCGCTGCGCGAGCAGCTCCTGCAGCCATCCGCCGATCGTCGCGCTCGCAGTGCTCGTCAGCAGATCGCGCGCGTAGTCGATCTCCACGTCGTCGCCGAAACACAAGTGCGCGACGAGGTTGCGCAGCTTCTCGAGCGACGGGTTGACGCCGCCGGACGCAGACGTGAGCTGCTGCTCGACGGTGGCGAGCAGGGTGCGCGCTTCGCTGCGATCGGGCGTCGCGTTGGTCGGCAGCGTCAGCGGGACGGCGTTGAACGTCACGCCTTCGACTTCGTAGCGGCTGCCGCATTTCGTGCCGACGCTCTCGGAGCTGACCTCGACCATCGGCGCGTGGCCGTCGAGGCCCGAGGCCGGCGCGATCGTGAACAGATACAGTCCGAGATTCGTGAACTCGCCGCTCGTCGGCGGCTGGCAGATCGTGAAGACGCCGTCGGGCGTCGACCCATCGTCGGTGGACGGGACGAGTGCGACGTCGACGGCCGACTGCAGATAGGCGCGTTCGCCGAGCGCGTTGATCGCGAGGCCGTGCTCGACGTGCAGCACGGCCTGCGTGGTGGACGAGCCGCCGCCGACGGTCACCTCCAGCCCGTGCGCGACCCCTTCGCCCATCGCGCGCGCGATCTGCGCGTCGTGCTGGCGCGCCGCCGCCTGCATCGTCCGCAGGTCGTCGGCGGTCAGGATCCGCCCGTTGAAGAAGTGCGCGTCCTTGACGCCGCCGGTCAGCACCGGCTCGAGCAACTGCGCGACATCCATCGTCCGCTCCTACACCGTCGCCGGCCCGTTGGCGAGCAGCCATTCCTGCAGCAGGTTCGTCGCGAGCAGAATCGGCCGCTGCGTTTCGTCGACCACGGCGCCGGCCGGTCCGCCCTGCACGGTGCCGTCGGCGGCGACCGCAATCGCCAGCTCCGCCAGCGGCACGCACCGTTCGCACGCGGCGCCGCACCACGTCTCGTGATCGCGCTTCAGCAGCTCCGGCAAGACTTCGGTCGCCCAGACGCGCGCGATCGCCAGCAGCATCGTCCGCGCGTTGTCGGGATGGACGCCGAGGTTCCCCGACGGCGGCGACGGCAGCGCGCCGTTGACGATGTCGAGAATCGACCGCGCCGCCGCCTCGAGCTGCGCGATCGACGCGAACGGCGTCGCGCCGAGCCCGATGTCGATGCGGCGCAGCAGCCGGCCGAACTCGATCTCGCCCTGCTCGCGCGCCGACAGCGCGGAGCAGCACGCGTCGAACGGCGGCGATCCGATCGGCGGCGACGCCCACGGCGGCGATCCCGCGTCCGCATCCGGCAGACACAACTTCAGCTCGAACGACTCCGCAATGCGCGACGGCGCCATCGCATCGTCATCGCTGCGGCACGGCTCGCCCGGAATCGGCACGATGTCGGTGGCGCACTCGCGATAGCAGAGGACGACGCACGTGGTGACGGTGGCGGGGAAGGATCCGAATCGAGCGGTCAGCGCGGCGCGGTTCGTCGCGAGCCAGTCGTTCAGCTTCGCGCACATCACGTTCGGGACGCAGATCTCGAAGCCGCCGGGACTGACGGCGAGGCCGCCGGTCACGCGCACCTCCGGCGGGTTGACGTCGGTCGGCACCGACACCTTCAGCCCGCAGACGGTGCCCCAGCCGTGCAGCATCCGATCGTGACGGCGGAACTTCTCGAGCAGATGCGTCTGCTCCTGCAGGAACTCGTCGACGCCGAGGACGAGCCCGAAGGAGTAGTTGACCCGCTTCGCCGGGTCGAGCTTGTGGATGTCCGCCATCGCGGTATCGAGGCATTCCGACATGTCATCCTCACTGGCAGCCGCAGCCGCGCGAGCCCGCGCCGCGCGGCGTGCACGAACAGGACGAGTGGGCGGACGGCGCATTGCTGCCTTCGCGGCCCACGACGAGTCGATCTCTTGCGTTCCACGGCTCGGTGTACGAGAGGTGCGCGGCGCCGAGGACGCTGACGCCGCTGTCGAGCACGAGCGCCACCGAGCGGCTGCCCTGGCCGAGCAGCGTGTCCATGCCGACGCGCGCGTCGCCGACACGGAACAAACCCCAGTACAGCTTCACGTCGAACGCGGTGTGCGCCGGCTTCTCGATCTCCGTGATCCGCTGCGCGATCTGTTGACGCGCGAGCTGCACGTCCGGTCCGTCGTTCACGCCGACCGGGACGAGCACGGTGAAGCGGTGGGCGGCGCGATCCATCGGCAGGACAATCGACACGAACTGAATCCAGTCGTGCAGCCACACGCTCTGCGACGGCAGCGCCGTGCTCAAATACCCGTCCCACAACCGTGCGCTCACGTCGTCGAACGTCGTCAGCGCGCTCGAGCCGTCGAGGTGATACGTGGAGTTGACGACCGACGGCTGGCCGTAGCGCCGCGCCAGGAACTCGCGATAGAGCGGCTCGTCGGTGTCGCGCACGACGGCATACGTGAATCCGATTTGCGTTTCGACAAAGCGCTGCCAGTCGGCGCCGGCCTGGCCGGACGGCTGGACCGCCGCGAGCCGCAGCGTCGGATCGTCGAACCCGGTGTACGACGTCTTCCACGCGGCGTTGAGCGCGTCGATGTCCGCGTACTGGGTCTCCAGGAACGTTCGGTACTGGTCGTAGAGCGGCAGCGGACCGCGCGCAGGCGTCCAGTCGCTCACCTGGGTCGTCAGGCCGGGTCCCACGAGCTCGCTGGGATCGCCGAACACAACGCCGGGCGTCTGCCGCGTGCGGAAGCGCTCGACGACGCGCACGCCGAATGCGGCGTCGCCGCCCGCGCTGCACGGCGTCGCGGTGAAGATCTCGTCGCACGGCCATGGATCGAGCGCGAGTCGAATCGCGCGCACGAGGCCGGCGCACGTGCCGCGTTCGCGCAGCATCTGCGGGGCATGGCGCAGGAACAGCCGCCGCGTCGCTTCGCTCCACTGGAAATCGAGCGAGAGGCCGAGCCAGCCGGCCAGCCAGTCGAGCGTGTCGGCCGGCGCCGTCCGCGGATCGAAGAACGACTCGACCTGTTCGATCCGCCCCTCGAGCGTGGTCAAGGTGCCCTCGACGTTCGCGAGATACCGTTCGACGAACGACGCCGACGTCGGGTCGTCGCGGTAGACCGCCGGCAGGTACTCGTTGAGGTACGAGAAGCGCGGATAGTGAATGCGGACGGCCGACAAGCGCGGCGACGTCCGCCCCGTGCCGCTGATCGTGAGCCGCACCTGCAGATAGCGCCCGACGACGTCGCGCAGCAGCAGCTCCCACGTCCCGTCGTGGACGTCGTCGTCGACGGGCTGCGGATAGTAGGGGATCTCGGGACCGTCGCCGCGGCGATACGGCGTGATCTGCGGCGTCCACGGCAGATCGGCGAGCAGGTCGACGCGATCGGCGCAGCGCGTGTCGATCGTCACGGCCGACTCGTACGGGATGCAGCCGTCGATCAGCAGGCGGTGCCACACGCAGCGCGCTTCCTTGCCGTCGAACGCCGTCATCGGCGCCGTCGGCAGCGTGATCGTGCCGCTGCGCACGAAACGCGGGCTCGGATACGTCACGAGCCGGATCCATCGTTCGTCGATGTCGTAGTAGGCCTGACCGCCGGATACGACGAGCGCTTTGCCGGTGAACTGGCGCATCGGCAGGTACTCGCGTTGCAGCGCGAGCGAGAACCCGTCCTCGGCGCTGGCGAACGTGAAGCCGAACGCCTGGCTGCCCGATGCCGCGGCGACCAGCAGCGTGCCGGCGAGTGGCCGCGTCGTGCCGCTGCGCTCGAACGCGAAGTCGTACGCGCGCAGCGGCAACGGCGGCACGAGGTCGGGTGCGTCGCCGGTTGCGGCGGCGTCGAGCGTCGCGTCGAGCGCGACGGCGAAGTGCGTCCCGTCGAGGCGATAGCGATGCACGATCGAGCACGGCGACGAGGCCGGATCGTCGAGCACGAGCACGCTGCCGTCCGGCAGCGCCTCGACCGCGATGGGTGACGTCGTCTCGAGGATCGGCAACGGCTCGGGCGCCATGCGGCGGAAGTGACGGTCGAGCCGCCAGAGCGCGCGCGCGTCGCGATCGAGGACCCACACGCCGCCGTCGGCGGCCGCGCTGAGATCGAACGGCGCGAACGCGGTTCGGCGCGGCCAGTCGAGCATCAGCGGCGCGCCGCCGCCGCGCAGATCGAAGATCAGCAGTCCCGCGGGCTGCACGCGTCCGACGACGAGGTAGTGATCGGTCGTCACGGCGAGGCCGGCGAGTTGGAGCGGATCGGGTGACGGCGCGTCGACGGGCGCGAAAACTCCAGCCGGCGCGTCGATGCAGCCGCGCGCGGCATCCGCCGCCGACCAGAAGCGCGTGCTCGGCCGGCGGCGCATCCGGCTGACGCGCACTTCGTGGCGATCGTCGCTGATCCAGTACCAGTTGCCGAAGCGATCGCGATCCGCACCGCGGCGTCCGTCGACGGTCAGCGGCGCCGCCGCGTGATGTCCGGGAAACGACGGCAACAGTTTCCGCAGGCGCACCGCATCGCCGTCCCATTCGACGTCGACGGGCGACGACACTGGCGGCGGCGTGCCGATCCAGTCGCCATGGCCGAGCACGAGATGAAAGCGTGTGCCGTTGACGTCCACGCGCGCTCCCTAACAGGCCTTTGGAACGATCGGCACCGGCAGCCGCCGCTTCGGCTTCGCCGTGCCGCCCTGATCCGATGTCGACGTGCCGTCCGATGCCATCACGTCGTCGGCATCGCCGCTCCCGACGCCGAAGCGATCGAGCCGCGGCAACTGCAGGCCGCTGATCGGCACCGTCGCGACCGAGTCGCTCGACGACGCCCACAACAGCACCTGATTCACCATCGCGACGCCGTCGACGCGGGCGGCAATCACGAGCAGCTCGCGGTCCTCCACGTTCTTGTCGCGCGGCCAGCCGCCGCCGTCGGGTCCGCCGCCGGGCAGCGGCGACAGAAACTGACGCACGGCGTTCTTCACCGCCTGCAGCACGGGCGCGACGTCGCGTCCTGCGACGACGGTGATGCCGATCGACACCGACACCGCGACGTAATCGGGACCGACGATGTGCATCTCGGTCGTCAGCGTGCGCCGCGGCTCGAGGAACTGACAGATCGCGCGCAGAAAGTTCTGATCGGGCACCGGCCCTTCGGGATGGCTCGCGTCGTCCGGCACGACCATCACGGTGACGACGCCCGGCGCGGGCGATCCGATGTCGGGGTGGTAGAGCGGGATCACGTCGACGCGGCCGAGGTCGATCCCCGGCGTGCGCTGCACGATGTCGCTCACGTCCTGCGCCGACACGGCGCGGTCCGCCGTCTTCACCACCGAGGGAATCAGCCGTTCCGCGTCGGCGACGGTCTGGCCGGCCGTGCCGCCCCAGGTCGGCAGCGGATTGCTGACTTGAAATCCCGACGGCAGAATCGTGCTCGTCTTGATCGCGCCGATGCCGACGTTGCCCGCCGTGCCGCCGCCGTACGCATAGGTCGCGAACATCGCGGCGCCGAGCGGTGGGCGCTGGCCGCGCAGGCCGTCGCCGAAACGGATTTCGCCGGACTCGGAGTCGACCGTGAAGACGCGCGGATCGCCGGGCGGCGGCAGCGGCGATCCCGGCGGCAGTTGCGGATTCTGCGTCGCCACTTCGGGCGGCGCCGTCATCAAGTCGTCGATCCGATTCCACATCTCGCCGCCGACGGCGACCGCGACGCTGTCGACGATGACCGGCGTGTTGACGACGCGGACGCGCTGATCGGGCTCGCCGGTGCCGTTGCCGAGCGGTTCGCCGGTGACGGTGATCTGCTGCGTGACGCGCGCGGCGTTGATCCCCGCCCACGTGTAGCTGAGGCGCACGCCGGCCGGCAGGTCGGTGGCGTTTTTCGGCAGCGCGACGCGGACGCGCACCCACGCGATCAGCCGGCTGCGGATCGCGTCGTCGTCGAGCACGGGCGGGTAGTCGCCGACGCCGTCCTCGCCCGGCAGCAGATCGTCCCAGACGTCGATCGACGTGGCGTCGGGCAGCGTCAGTTGGACGAGCGTGATGTCGTCGCTCGTCGCTTCGTCGGGCGTGAGCTTGCGGTAGACCGGCTGATCGTCGCTGACCTCGCGCGTCGAGATGTGATACTCGAGCGGCGTGGCGGTCTGGGCCGCCTGCGCGCCGCCGGGGCGGAGGACGCGCGCGGAGTCGTCGACCGCGGCGACGAGCCCGAGCGTCAGCACACGGCCGGCGATCGCCGCCGCGGCCTGGCGCGGATCTTCGTTCGGCCGCGCGAGCAGCGCGACCCACAGCGCGCGATCGACCGTCGTCGTGCTCGCGAGATCGAGCGACGTAATCGACGCGGCGTTGGTCGGCGCTTCGAACGGGACCGTCTGGTAGAACTCGAGCTCGGTCGTGTCGTCGGTCTGCGGCTCGAAGAGCTGCGCGTACGCGTCGAGCGCGTCCGCTTGCTCCTGATCGCTCAACCGCCGCCGGTAGTAGTTGCGCGCCTCGACCGGCAGGATGTCCAGCGCCGTCAGCGTGACGAATCCGATCGCGCCGGCGGAGACCGGCACGCCCTGCAGCAGCGTGATCGCCTCGAGCGGTCCCCGCTGATTCGCGATCGTGACGATGCCGCGCGCCGCCGAGGCGGGCTGCATCGGCACGTCGAGCAGCTGGAGGAACTTGCGCCGGTTGCGCTCGGGGATGAGATTGCTGCGGTACAGCAGGGTCTCCGTCATGAAGGCGAAGAGCTGCAGCACCGTGATGCCCGGATCGCTGTCGTTGAAGTTCGTCCACTCGGGCGTGTGCACCGGTATCCGCGCGATCGTTTCGCGCAGGATGTCGTTGTAGGTGCGATCGTCGAGGGACGGCAGCGTCAGCGGCATCGCAGTGTCCGAATCAGCCTCTGAGCGGGACGCGCAACGTCAACTGCTCGTCGGTCTGGCTCGCGACGAGCTGGTAGTCGATCACGGCGATGGCGGCGCGCGCATCGGCGGCGTCCGCATCGACCGTGACGCTCTTGATCGCGATCCGCGGCTCCCAGAGCTGCAGCGCGATCTCGATCTGCTCCTGCACGAGCCGCCGCGTCGCGACCGTGTTCGGCTCGAACAGCAGCGGGCGGAGACGTCCGCCGAAATCCGGCAGCTGCACGCGTTCGCCCGGATCGGTCATCAGGACGACGCGGATCATTTCGCGGATGTTGTCGGGCCCCGCGGACCACGCGACGCGTCCGTCCGGACCGACGCGCGGCGGAAAGCTGATGCCCTGGCCGAAGACCTGACCATCGTTCATATGCGGCCGCTCCTACGAGGCCGACGACGACTTCGCGCTGAACTTCGGCAGCGGGAAGCAGAAGAAGAAGTACGGCATCCAGCGGAAGATCAAGTCGAAGAGGCTGACCATGATGATCAGCACGATCAGCGCGCAGATTGTGATGATCGGAATCGACAGCGAGCAGATCATCCCGAGGCTCAGCCCCGCATCGGTCGTGCACGGCGTCGGCGAACTCTTGTCGAGCCCCTTGGTGAACGGGAAGGGGAGCACCGACAGCACGAGATCGACGAAGCCCATTCCCTTCGCGCGGTTGATCTGGCCGCACAGCATGTCCGACACCATGAACGCGGTGTTCTTCGGCGCGCGGCGCAGGCCGCCGGGCGAGGTGTCGACCGGCAGCGAAATGCGGATCGGCCGCGCCGGCGCGTCGGTGTCGAAAAACGACGCGAGCTCGAACTCGCGCGTCGCGGCGCTGAGGATGACCGGATCGAGCGGCGTGCACTCCGGCCGCTCGAGCAGGCAGCGAATCACGAACCGGACCGGTTCGTCGGGCGCCAGCAGCGGGAGCGCGGCGACCGGCAGGTCGGGCACCGGCGCCGTCGCCGTCTTCGGCAGCGCGAGCTCGATCAGGTTGCGGAGCGCACTGATCTTCCGCAGCGAGACCTGCGGCTCCAACGTCGGCGACCCCGCGGGCAGCGTGATGTTCGGTACGCCGCCGCCGACGTCGGAATCGGCGAGGACGAACGCGAAGTCGGGCCAGGCATTCGTCGGTTTCGTGTGGTCGAACGCGCCGTCCGCGCTCTCCAGTGCGTTGCGGAACGGTTCGACCGCGACCAGCGCGTCGGCGAGTGTCGCCGGTGTCTTCAGTCCCCCGCCAGGCGTCGCCGCGCGCGACGTGTTGCGCAGCGCCGTCACGACCGCCTGCTGCGCCGGGTCGGACGGCGTCGTGCCGTTCTTCAGCGCCAGCCACACGTCGTTCATCTGCTGCTCGAGGAACGTCGCGAAGTCGAGCAGGATGTACCAGGATCCGACCTGGATGTTCTCGCGCGTCGAGTCGTGCAGCATCGCGATCGTGTCCGCGTGCCCGATGTTGTTCGCATCCCCCGCCTGCGCGGCCGTCTTCGCGGCGCGCAGCACGAGCGCCTTCCACGGTTCGATCACGTCGTTGGACAGCAAGACGATGCGCGGATCGACCGGCGGCGGCGGCGCGCCTGGATCGGTCGCCCCGCCGGCGCCCGGATCCTGATCGGGCGTCGTCGGCGCCGCGGGCGTCGCGGTTTGTTCCGGCGCGCCGACGTACACTTCGCGCCGGCCGACCGGAATCAGCCCGGCGAGGACGCGCCGTTTCTTGCCGCCGTCGTCGTCGAAGTTCACCGCGAAGAGCGGCAGCCGTTCCTCCGCGGGCGCCAGCGCGGTGTCGGGCGACGCGATCAGCTGCCACGATCCGCCGTTCGGGCCGACGACGAATCCGTACTCCGCGCGCGACATCGCCTTCGTCGTAGGATCGGTCACCTGGCGCACGCGCCGGAGGACGAACGTCGCCTTCTCCTGCAGCGACGTGTTGATCGTGTGGTCGGGCATCCCCGGCACGCGGCACACGAGCGCCGAGCTGACGAGATAGAAGCGCTGATGCGCCGGCTGGTACAGCTTCAGCGTCTTGGCCGTAGCGGTCGCCGCGCTCGTGTTGCTCGCGCTGCTCGTCGATGCGGACGGCGGATCGGCGAGCGCGACCCCGGTCGACGAGCTGAACATCGACAGACGCCGCTCCGCGTTCGCTTTCGCGCGCGCCACCTTCTGCTGCAGCATCGACGTCGACTTCGCGGGCGGCGGCACCGCCGGCGCCGATCCCGCCGGGTTCCGCCACGTCTCGTACTGCGCCTCGTGCGTCGGCAGCTTCGACGGGTTGACGTCGAGCGTGCGGTTGAAGTCTTCCATGAAGGTGTCGGTGGCGAAGCGGAGGATCGCCGGCTGCTTCATCGCCAGACGCGTCGCGTCGGTCAGCTCGCTGGCGCGCTTCCAGAACGGCGACGGGGCGGACCACTGGACGTGTGCAGCCATGGCGCTACCAGATGTTTCCCGCGCCGGGCGTGTACGACGCCGACACGATGCTGTTGGTGATCGCCGTATCCGCCTGCACGACGCCGCTGAACTTCGACATGCCGGCGTCGACGGTGACCATGCCCGCCGAGACCGCCATCGTGCCGGCGTTGATCGTCAGCTTCGCCGACGCGGTGATCGTCACGCCGGCGGCTTCGAGCTTGATCGAGTTGCCGTTGCTGTCGACGATTTCGACCGACCCCGGACCGTCCTTGAACGTCGCCTTCTGGCCGCCCGGCGTCTCGAGCACGAGCTGTTCGCGTCCATCGGAATCGTCGAGCGTCACCTTGACGCCGTTGCGCGATCGGATCGACTTCACGTTGTTCTGGCCGCCCCCGTCCATGCTTTCGTGCGGCGTGTCCTTGCCGTTCCACAGGCCGCCGACGACGGCCGGGTGGCGCGAGTCGCCGGCGATGAACACGACGAGCACCTCGTCGTCGACGTCGGGGATGAACCACGTGCCGCGGTTCTTGCCGGCCATCGTCGTCGCGAGCCGCGCCCACGTTTCGAACGATGCGCCGTTGCCGTCGGGCGACCAGGGGAGCGCCACCTTCACCCGTCCTTGTCCGTCGGGATCCTTGATGTCCTTGACGACGGCAGGGTAGGCGCCGTAGAAGCGGCCGCCGTACCCGCGCGGCGACCGCGCGGACTCGACATCGTCGACAAACGTTTGCAGCAGCGGCGTCATGAGGCTTTCCCGATTCCCGGACGCTCGGCGCTGAACTGCGTGCGAAAGCCGGTGCGCGAGTCGAACATCTGCCGCGCGCGCGTCACGTAGTACTTGCCGTCGAAGAGCGGGCCGAGGCCGGCGAGCGTCAGCTTCGCGCCGACGCGCACGCGCGCGTCGCCTTCGGCCACGCCGGTCGTCGTGACGAACTGCCGCGCGGCGCGGCGGTACTGCGCTTCCGCGAGCGCCTGCGCTTCGGCCGACGTGAACGGCGCGAAATGCACGATCTGCTGATCGCGTGTGCCGATGGCCGAGGCCAGCACCGCGCTGCCGCCGTCGTCGCCGTTCAGTTCGCCCGAGAGCGCCGAGTCGCTCGCGCGATACGAAATCGCTTCCTTGCTCGACGTGTCCCAGCCGGTGACGGAGAATCCGCTCACCTGGCCGGCGAGGTCGGCGGTGACCGAGCATTCGAGCAGACCCTTGCCGAGCGTCAGCGTGACGTCGCCGGTGTTGCGGCGGCTGCGCGTCTTGGCGCTGAGCGTGTCGCCGGCGACCCACACTTCCGCGTCGACGGCGCGCGCGCGGTCGCGCAGGAACGCGAGATCGCTCTGATTGAGCTGTGCGATCACCTTGTAGGTCGGACCGCTGACGTCGATGTCGGTGCGCAGCCCGTACTGCGACGCGACCTGCTGGAATAGATCCGAGTCGCTGACGTTCTCGAACGTGCGCGTCCGTCGCGTCATGCGCAGATCCTGCAGGCGGTCTTCCGCGTAGAGCTGCAGTTCGTGCGGCCGCTCGCGCAAATAGCGCCCTTCGAGCGCGGTGATGCGTCCGTCGAAGATCTGTCCGGCGCCGACGCCGCCGCCGGCGTCGATGCGCAGTTTCTTGCCGAAGTCGAGCAGCTGCCGATCGAAGTAGAGAAAACCCGCGCGTCCATCCTTTGGTCCCCAGTTGGCAAACGTCGCCTCGCAGCGATACAAACCCGCCGAGGTCTCCTCGACCTGCATGGCGACGACCCCGTCGGCCAGCGCCGACTGCTCCTGGCCGTCGACGGTGAACTTCGGTCGAGCCGGATAAATCTGCGGATCAACGTCGCCCGCCATGTCTTCGCTCCGTCAGTGGGCCGCAACGCGCATGAAGGCCCGCGCCTGCCGCTCGATCACGTCTTCCAGATCGCGCGGCGTCAGCGGCAGCGGCGCCGGTTTCGGCGGCGCGGGCGCCGTCGCGGCCGGCGAGGCCGTCGGCTGCTCGAGCACGACTTCCAGCGTGTTGATGATCGTGGCCATGTGGTCCTCGCTTACCGCACGCTGATATCCGCCGATGCATCGGCGCTCGCCGACGCGCCGCCGCCGAGCGACGCACCCGCTCCAAGCGATCCGCCGCCGCCAATCGAGGCGCCCGCGCCGAGTGAGGCGCCGGCGCCCAACGAGGCGCTTCCGCCGATCGACACGCCTGCGCCCAGTGAGGCGCTTCCGCCGACCGACACGCCTGCGCCCAGCGAAGCGCCGGCGCCCAGTGACGCGCCCGCACCGAACGACGCGCCCGCGCTGAACGATCCGCTCACGGACACGCCGGCCGTCAGCGAGGCGGACGCGCTCGCGTCGATCGATCCGCTCAGCGACGCGGCGACACCCGTCGCCGACAGGTTCACCATCGCGCCGGGCGCGAGCATCCGCGGGTTTTCGATGCCGTTGGCGAGCGCGACGCTCTTCCAATCCGAATTGCCCGCGCGCGCCGCCATCTGCTGCACGCTGTCGCCGGCCTTCGCCTGCTCGAACGCGCTCGTGCCCGGCCCTTCGGCGTCCGCCTGCGCGCGCTGAAATGCCAGCTCCTGCTTCGAGATCGACAACGACACCGACGCGCGCATCGGCACACCGGTGCTCGAGAAGTACTCGAGGTTCTCGTCCATCGAGTCGACGACGCCGTCGAAGAGAAACGATCCCCAGTGGAAGCGCACGCCCGGCGGCACGAAGTCCTTCTTGTGCGTGCCCGTGCCCGGCGTCGCGACCATGAACTGGTAGACCTGTTCGGTCTTGTCCCGCACATCCGGCGTCGATCCCGGTCCGTTCACTTCCGCCACCGTCGTGTCGAACCACAGCTCGATCGCTAGTTTCGTGGACCCCTTGCCGACAAACTGCACCGGCGATCCCGCCACCTGATCGCCGCCGGCTTTCTGGTTCGTGTAGGTCACCTTCAACGTCGCCGGGTTGAACTGCACCTCGATCGGCTTCGTGTCCGCACCCTTCGCGTCCTTCGTCTCGACGGCGCCCTTCGGCGTCCATCGGATCTCCTGCAGCGAGGCCTTCGCGAGCTTCGGCGGTTCGGGCATGTCAGTTCCCGGCGCCGTTGCCGGCGGTGCCGCGCAGCACGAGCGTCTGATACAGGACCTGCATCTCTTCGATCGCCACCTGCGCGTCCTTCGCGTTCAGCGCCGGCCCTTTCAGCTTGATCGGGAGGCAGCCGTCGGCGATGAACCGCGCGTCCTCGTTCGTCCCGTCCGACGACACGACGACGATCTCGAGCCGCGATCGGACGCCGCGGTAGCCGGGGCTGTTCACGCGCGAGAACCACTTCCACAAATCGAAGTTCGGCGTCATCCCGCGCTTCAGCGTCAACTGGCCGTACGACACCGGTCCGACGAAATGCACCATCGTCGTGTTGTTGCCGCCTTCGCGAATCGTCTTCGGCTCCATCGTCATCTCGAGGCCGTCGACCTCCGAGAACGTCGCGCCGCACACGTTGTCGGCGACGCCGTCGACCTTCACCTCGACGAGGAAGCGGAACGTGGTGAACGGGCGTGTGCCGGGATCGACGAGATCGATCGCCATCAGCTCCCCTCGACCATCAGTCCGGATCCTTCCTGGACCAGCCGGACCGTCAGAAACGCCAGCGGCTGCGACGGCGCCACGCGCAGCTCGACGATGAAGCGACCCTGGTCGCGATCGTTGGCCGTGTTCACCGAGTCGTCGGTGACGATGCGGTAGCCTTCGTCGTGCACGTCGCCGGCGAACGCGCCGCGAATGAAGAGATCGCCGAGGACCTGCTCGAACTCGCGCTGGACCAGCCGGCGCAGGCTGTCGTCGTTGTTCCGGAACACCCACGCGCTGCCTTCGCGCAGCGCGAGCCGGCGCAGCAGAATCAACAGGCGCCGCACGTGCAGGTCGCGCAGGTCGTCGTCGGGGCTCAGCGTCTGTGCGTCGACCGCGATGAAGCCGTTCGTCGCCTGGGCGATCGGATTGATGCGGTCGCCGAGCAGCGTCAGCGCGTCGGCGTCGAGCGGCGGCTGGAGGGCGAGCGCGCCGACGAACGGCTGATTCGCCGGCGAGTACCACGCGCCCTTCAGCAGCGTGCGCGCCGCGAGGATGCCGCACATCGATCCGTCCGGCGGCATCGTCCACGTCGAGAGATCGGCGCGCCCGGTGGTTTCGCGCACGAGCAGCCAGGGGTGGAACGCGGCGGCGTAGCTGAGCGCGCGGAGCCCGTCGGACGTCGCGAGCGCCGTCGACAGCGTCGACACGAATGCCGATGCGCGATCCTCGCGGTAGTGCGACGGGAACCCGAGCACGGCGTGCGCATCGGACCGCCCGGCGCACAGGCGCACGAGCGCCGTGTCGATGGCGAGCAGCGCGCTCTCGTCGTACGAATCCGGATCGTCGACGGTGAACGTGCTCTGTTGCAGCACGCCGACGGACGCCGTCGTCGACCACGGGCTGGCGGATCCATCGACTTGTGCCGCGACGCGGAAGTAGACGACCGGCTCGGCGCCCGGCAACACGTCGCACTGCAGCGCCGGACCGGTGTAGACGACCGTCGCGGAGGCGAACGCCGGATCCGAGGCGCGCTCGAGCGTGAATGCCGCGCCGGGGGCGCCCGCGTCCGACCAGGAGACGGTGATCCGTCCGTGCGCCTCGGCGGCCGCGATCGGCGCCGGCGCCGCCGGCAGATCGTCCTGGCACGGCTGGAACGGATCGAACGGCAGGCGAATCCATCGCGTGTTCGACCAGGGGCCGACGCCGCGGAGCGTCGAGGTGGCGCGCACGCGATAGAACACCGGCGTCGAGCAGAGCGTCGAGACGTCGGTGTCGTCGTCGACGGCGGTCGTGTCGGTGGACCACTGGCGTGTGACGGTCGAGAACTGCGCCTGGTACGACGACTGGACGTCGAACGCAATCGTTTCCCCCGCGAGCCGATCGGCCGCGGCGAGCGGCGTCCACGTGACGTGCGTCGCCGCGCCTGCGGCGGCGACGTCGACGAGCGTCGGCGCGGGCAGCGGCGGGGTCGAGGACACGTCGCGATGCCACGGCCGCTGAATGGCGTCGGGCACGGCGATCATGCTGACCTCGTCGACCGGCACGAGCGCGTGCATGCCCGTCAACGGGCGGACCGGATCGACGTATTGAATCTGGAACGCCTCGGTGATCAGATTTCTCGCCGTCGTCAGGCGCAGCCCGTCGTCGATGAAGAGCCGGGTGTCGAACGTCGCGAGTCCGTCGCGCGTGAGCGGATCGCCGGCGATCGGGAGCGCGCCCTGGTAGAACTCGTCTTGCAGCACGCCCGGGACGCCGAGCGGCAGGAAGATCGGCGGACGCTGCGGATCGTTCGGCAGCGTCGCCGCGAGCGGAAAGCGCGGATCGATCACGAGATCGAGGAGCGATGTCGAGATCTGATCGAGTCGCGTCGGCTGTCGATCGTCCGGGCCGAACACGATGTCGTCGTCGGGCACGTCGCCCCAGTACCGCGGATGCGGCGCGGCGCAGCCGACGTCCGACAACCGCTGCAGCGGCAGATTCGGATCGCGCACCCAGAATTCGAGCGTGACGATGCTCGCGTGCAGCGTCTCGCCGGCGATGGCGGCGACGCCGGTCGCGCCGTCGAGCACCCACCACGCATCGCTGGCGGTGAGCCACACCGGGTCGCCGGATGCGGGCGGCGAATCGACCGAGGCGGCCTCGATGCCGTCGACGCGCAGCAACAGCGTCGGCGTCGTCGGCGCCATCGTGATTCGCAGCCACGTGCCCGGCTCGATCGCGCCGAGCGCCGATCGATCCATCTCGACGAGGAAGCCGGTGTCGCGGACACCCCACCGCGCGATCGGCACGGGAGGATCGAGCGCGGGCGGCACCGCGCCGCCGAGCCATCGCACGGCGAGCGGCATCGCGAGCCAGGTGATGGCGGCCGGTGGACTGCTCGGCGCGAGGTCGACGTCCGCGCGTTCCGCGCGCCGGAACCAGTACGCGTCCGGCGACGGCGCCGAGACGGTGAGCGGCGGACGCGCGCCGGTGTCGGGCACCGGCTGGAACGCGACGATGCCGAGCGCGGGGCAGTCGATCTGCACGAGATCGCCGGGAGTCACGCCGGAGATCTGCACGGGGCCGCCGCCCGGCGGCGAGACGGCGACGGCGGCGAGTGGACGCTGCGACAGCGTCAGGTTCACGTCGAGGCTGTCGGACCAGCTGCCCGCCGATCGTGCGCGCGCGATCGCCGCGCCGAACCCGCTCGTGCCGTCCGCGGCCGCGGCGAGGACGCCGGGGAGCAGGAACGTGTTGCGCGCCGCGCCGGCGCCGGCAACGCGCACGACCCAGCAGCGATCGCCGCCGTTGCGGAAGAAGGCGCGCACCGCCGGCGGCAGCTCCGCGTACGCGACGCCGCCGGCCGCCGGATCCGCGGCGAGCGCGACGTCCTCGCCGAAGATGTCGTGGAAGTGCGGCACGTCCCCGATGGCGACGGGCACGTTGATCGGGCCCGAGCGCGCGAAGCCGACGAACCCGGCGATGTCCATGCGAGGCAGCGGCGTCACGACTGGCGGACGCGCCGTCTCGAAGGTGATGCCGGGCAGCCGGGCGAGGGTGGCCATGGCTACTGCAGATCGATCCGCTCGCAGGCGAGGACGAGTTCTTCGATGGCAACGTCGGTGCCTTTGCCCGACAGCGACGGACCGGTGTACTTCGTCGGCCGCGCGTTGGTCAGCTTCCACTCCTGGACGACGGCGGCGTGGTCTTCGCTCTGCAGCTGAATCGTGACGGTGCGCAGCGCGTCCTGGCTGCCGGATCGCACCTGATCGATCCAGCCGTAGAGCGTGTCGAGATCGCCGATGACGCCGCGCTTCAGCGTCACGTCGGGAATCTTGTACGTGCCCGTCACCTTCAGCGGCGTGTTGTCCTTGAAGTTGCCGCCGCGATACTCGGCGACGGTGATCTCCATCCCGAGCCCGGACACTTCCTGGAAGCCCGCGCGCGTGCTGTCCGCGTTCGGGCCGTTCTCGATCTCCACGCGGAAGTTGAACTGACTGTAGGGACGACCGGTTTCTCGTTCGACGGCCATGGCCTCTCTCCTGTGCCTCGCTCCTCAGCGGATTAACTGGTCGCGTCGGCGGTCTTCTGGCCGATGCGGAAGATGACGAACTCTGCCGGCCGGAGCGGCGACACGCCGATCAGGCAGACGAGGCGGCCGTTGTCGAAATCGTTCTGCGTCATCGTGGTGCGATCGCAGCGAACGAAGTACGCCTCTTTCGGCGTCGTCCCGAAGAGATGACCGGACTTCCACTCGTTGTAGAGGAAGTCTTCGATCGTGCGCCGCACGTTGGCCCACAGCGCGTCGCCGTTGTTTTCGAAGACGGCCCACTGCGTGCCGATGTCGATCGAGCGCTCGAGATACATGAAGTAGCGCCGGACGTTCACGTACTTCCACTCGGGATCGGACGTGATCGTGCGCGCGCCCCACACGCGATAGCCGCGCCCTTCGAAGAAGCGCGAGACGTTGATCCCCTCGGGGTTCAGCACGTCCTGCTGTCCCTTGTTGATCAGCACTTCGAACCCGAGCGCATCGAGGATCACTTCGTTGGCCGGCGACTTGTGCACGCCGGACTGGATGTCGGTGCGCGCGTAGATGCCGGCGACGAAGCCGCTCGGCGGCAGGTTGATCTCGGTGTTCGTCACCGGGTCGAGGATCCGGACGAACGGGTAGTAGATCGCCGCACGCGTCGAGTCGAGCTGCGAGCGGTAGCCGCGGATGTCGGGCAGGGCCTGACCCGGCTGCGAGTCGAGGACGGCGATGCAGTAGCGCATGTTCTCGCAGTGCGTGATCAGGAGGTTCGCCACCGCGAGCGAATTCGTGTTCGCGTTGCTGTCGCCTTCGGCCCACACGGTGTGCCCCGGCGCCGCGACGATCGAGATGTCGGGAATGTCCTCCAGCGCCTTCAGTCCGGTCTTGCGCTGTGGATCGGTGTCGTCGCCTTCGTATTCCGAGGCGCGCGGGCGTGGACCGTCGCTGCCTTCCTGGAGACGGATCTCGTACGTCTGCTGATCGGCCTGCAGCGTCGTCGAGCCGAGGTTCGTCGCGGTCGGAAAGTTCGCCTGCTGCGCGAGCGCGTCGAGCAGGATCTGCGCGACCTGCGGCCCGTTCAGATCGTCGTCATCGAAGATGAACGGGATCGAGAGGCGCAGCGATCGCGTCGCCGGCTCGGCGCTGAAGACCTGCTGCAGCGACTGCGGATGGGCGCTGTGGAACGTGAGGCTCTCCCATTGCTCGCTGCGCTCGTAGTTGCCGTCGTTGTCGAGGAACGTCACCTCGACGGTCGCCGTCACGCGGTGCACTTCCTGGTTGCTCGCGAACGCCGAGACGACCGCGTTGCCCGACACGCTGTTGAGCGTGATCGGCGATCCGGCGGCGGGGTGCAGCCGCCAGTTGTCCTGTTTGTACGAGTTGTCGAAGAAGCGCTCGGCCCAATACAGCGCGCCGGGCGCCGTCTTGTCGGTGACCGCACCGGTGCTGATCCAGACGAGATCGTACGGCGTCAGCCCTTTGAGCACCGTGTAGGTGCCGCCGGGCACGGTCGGATCCGTCTTGAGCGCGCTGACGTTGTCGCTGACGCGGAAGCGGAAGGCGACGCGGAAGTTGCCGCCGGTGCCCGGATAGCGCGCCGTCAGAAACAGATCGCCGGTCGTCGTGTGGATCTCGGCCCACGCGCAGCCGGCGAACGCCGTCAGATCGTCGACGGTAAAATGGCGCGGCGGCGACGCCGCGGGGCGCGAACTCGCCTCGGGCGCGCGATAGATGCGCGAGATGTAGACGCGCTGCCCGCCGTTGTCGAAGAAGGCGCGGACGCCGTGGGCGAGATAGTTGTCGGTCTCGTCTTCGCCTTCGAACGTGAGCTGGTCGAGGCCGCCGAACACGCGCTCGAACTCGGCGAGGCTGGTCACCAGCTCCGGGGATCCGTTGAACGGACCGTAGCGCGCCGGCCCGACGAATCCGGCCGTACTCGTGCTCACGCCTTCGATCGACTTGGCGCGAAAGCTGACCTCCTCGACGTACACTCCAGGCGCTAAATACTCCGGCATGGACGAACTCCTTCGTTACGGCGGGGACGCGCCCCGGGAAATCCACAACTCCGATACGGTGTCGGTCCGGACGACCAGCTCACGGTCGTACGCGATCGCCCCGCTCCACGTCGGCACCGGCGGACCTGCCGGCGACGGCCAGATCGCCGCGCGATCCGATTCTTCGAGCACGCTCTTGAGGCCCGGCAGCGTGCGCCATGGCTCCGACAGCACTGCCGCGTCGCCGAACGGCCGCGGCAGATCCGGCTCGTACCAGACGTCGATCGACACCGTCCACGTCTGCTCGTTGGTCTGACCGCTCCCGGGCGGCGATCCCAGACGCAACCGTTCGATGAGCGGCCACGGCACGAGCACGAGCACGCGGCCGCGCTCGTCGGCGATGCCGATGCGCATCCGGTCGCCGATCGTCACGCGCACGCGCGCGTGCGCGGCCGGTTCCTCCGCTTCGCGATCCCACAGGTCGAAGCGCACGCCGGCCAGGCCCGGCGTGATCGCGCGCGTCGGCGACGTGAAGAGATAGGCGTCGAGCACCGGCGCCGGATCGGGATCGAGATCGACCAGCGGCGGGCTGCCCATCGGCGGAAGCGGCGGCTCGATCCCGAACACCACCGGCAGGAAGCGCGACAGCCGATCCGCCACCATCACCACGAACGGCCGCGCCGCCGGCGGACTCCACACGTCGTCGTCGAGCGAGCGCGGATACTCGACGTGGTGCAGGAGCGGCACGTTGTGGAAGCCGAACACGCCCGACGGATTCGCCGACAGTTGCTGCGGCGCGGCGTCGTTCGATCGCGGCATGACGAAGGTGACGAGCCCGTGCGTCACCGGCGTATCGAGCGCGATGTCGCGAAACCGAATCCCCAGCGGCGTGACGATGCGCCGCGCGGTCCACGGCGTGGCGTTGTCGCCGATCGTGACGCCGGCCGGCAGCCCGTTCACTGCTCGCGCACCTCGAGGTCGAAGCCGATCGGGCGCGCGTCGAGCACGCGTTCGCGCGCCAGGCCGGCGATGTTCGCGAACTGCCGCGACTCGATCTCCACCATGCGCGCGACGTACGGCACCGAGAGCTGGTAGACGTGGTTGATCATCGTTTCCCAGATCCGGAACAGGTCTTCGGTCGACAGCTCCGTCAGCACGACCTCCACGCCTTCCTCGTCCTGGAACACGTCAGGCTGATACGCGTTCAGCAGGCTCGCGGGCAGCGTCGGGTTGTCTTCGAGGACGCGCATCATCCAGCCGGCGATCTCGTGCTGACGCGACGCCGTCTTCGCCCACGCGGTCAGCAGGAAATGCAGATCGACCGGCAGCTTCGTGCGCTGACGCTGGCCGCCGACGATGCGTCCGGGCGGCGTGCGATGCGCGCTGTTGTGATAGATGCGATACAGCAGCACCGAAACGCCCTGGTCCATCGGCTGCAGGAAGTTGTCGGCGACGTAGACCTGGAAATCGAGCGTGGCGTTGTTGAAGTCGCCGGGCTGCACGTTCGCGCGCAGCAGGCGAACGATTGCTTCGCAGGTCGCCGCGATTGCCGGATAGGTCGCCATCGTCTACTCGGGGGCTCCGAACCGGCGGGTGTACTCCTCGACCGCCTCGCTCAACGTCTTCAACAGCGCGCGCGCGTACGTCGGACTGGTGACGATGCGCGTGTGGCACGACGTGTCGCGGTTCGTGTAGGCCTCGCCGAAATCGATCACGAACTCGAACGCCGTGTGGCCGACCTCGAAGTAGTTCGCGTAGAGCCCTTTCGACGAGCGGCCCGTCGGCGACGACCGTGATGTGCGGGGATGACCCATCCGGAACCGATGCGTCTGTCGATTCGCATCGGCCGTGCCACGGCGATCGCGTGGAGCGATCGATCGCCGCTAGTACGTGCGGGCGTGTGTGTTAGCGGATCGAAGCCGTCGGCCACGCCGGCGCGCACGCCGCGGCGTGTGACAGCGCGGTGTGACACGGCGTGTGACAGTGCGCGGCACACAGCGCGCGTGCGCGTGTGACAGCGTCTGTGACAGGTGACGCGAGGATCGAATCAGGCGCTGCGGACGACCGAGTACTTCGCCATCTTGCGGTACACGGTCATGCGCGACCAGTGGAGGATCGACGCCGCCTGGCTCTTGTTCCAGTTCGTCGCGAGCAGCGCGTCGAGCAGACGTCGGCGCTCCGTCGCGCTGGCGGGCATGGCCTTGAGGCGTGCGCGAAACGATTCGGGCAGATCGGCGAGGCGGACCGGACGCGACGGCGGCGCCACCAGGATGGCGTCCACGAGGTTCTTCAGCTCGCGGACGTTGCCGGGCCAATCGTAGGCTTCGAGCGCCTCGCGCGTTTCGTCGGCGAAGCCCTCGACGTGCGCGTCCGGATCCTGGTTGAGCTCGCGCAGGTAGAAGTCGAGCAGCGCGCGGATGTCCGACCGACGCTCGCGCAGCGGCGGCAGGTGGATGCGCACGACGTTCAGCCTGAAGTAGAGGTCTTTGCGGAAGCGTCCTTCGTCCACCGCGGCCTCGAGGTTCTGATTGGTCGCGGCGACGAGCCGCACGTCGAGCGGAACGGGTTTCTTCGCGCCGAGCGGGTACACCTGACGCGTCTCGATCGCGCGCAGCAGCTTCGCCTGCGCGGTGAGGCCGAGGTCGCCGACCTCGTCGAGAAACACGGTGCCGCGGTCGGCGATCTGCAGCAATCCCTGGCGTGGCGCCGCGGCGCCGGTGAAGGCGCCCATCTCGAACCCAAACAGTTCGCTTTCGAGCAAGCCGTCGGGGATCGCCGCGCAGTTGACCGACACGAATCGCGCGAGGCGCCGCGCACTGCGCTCGTGAATGCGCGTGGCGACGAGCTCTTTGCCGGTGCCGGTTTCGCCGGTGATGAGGACGGTGACGTTGCGCTTGGCAACCTTGTCCAGGTACTCCTCGATCTGTCGGAGCGCGGCGCTCGATCCGACGAGCGTCGTGTCGGTCGCGGTCTCGGCCGCAGGCCGCGCGTAGCGCAGCACGGATCGCTGCAGCGCGTCGGCGTCCACCGGATCGCGAAAGTAGTCGTTGACGCCCGATCGCAGCGCGGCGACGGCGACCTCCTCGGATCCGTCGGCCGCGACGAAGATCACGGGGACGCGGCTCCGCAGTCGGTGCAGCTCGTGGACCGCAGCGAGCACCGGCGCGATCTGCGCGGCGGCGAACCCGACGACGACGACGGCGCGCGGCACGCGCGCGGCGGCGGCAGCGAGCGCGGAGGGATCGGGCAGGCCTTCGACGCGGTACGCGTCGTTGGACAGCGTGGTCGTCAGCTGTCGGCGTCGCCCCTCGTCCGTGTCGCAGACGAAAACCCACGACGAGGCGGCGAGCAAGCATGAGGATCGCGTTGGCCGATTCGAAGCCATGACGTGTTGCGGGGTAGTCAGCACACCACTTCGGGCTCGCCAGATCAAGGCCTCGAGCGTCGCGCTTCACGCCTTTTTTTTCGCGCGGCGTTCGTGTGCGCCACTGTCGGCGTCGGACTCAACCGATCGAACTACTCAGCGGTTGTGTGCGGCACCGCATCCGCCACGTCCACGCGCGACGGCAGAGGCGATGGGCTCACGTTCGGATGAGGTTGCGAAGCATCGTGTAACATCAGCGCCCATGCGCGATCCGGTCGCTCGTGAATTCCTCCTGGCGTTCTGGAAGATCCACATCCTCTACCATGCGGGCGAGGATGGGGTGTACGGCCAGTGGATGCTGGAAGAGCTGCACCATCACGGCTACCGGTTGAGTCCGGGGACGTTGTATCCGATCCTCGCGCGAATGGCTGAGCGCGGCTGGTTGCGCGCGTCGGCGCCGAAGCGCGCGCGCGGGCCGCGCGTGTATCGGCTGACGGCCCGCGGCCGGGAGATCCTCGCCCGCGTCCGGCACGCGCTCGACGAGTTGTACGGCGAGGTCGGCGACACGCGATCGGCGGCGCGGTCGCGACACTCCCATGCGCGGTGACCGACCCGTGCCATTTGACAGCGCACGAGGGGCCGCATATCGTTACGAAATTCGTAGACGACAAACGATGACCTCGGTCGCGCGCATCGCACTGGTGATGGCGATGACGGCCAGCCCGACCGTCGCGGCCGCGCAACCGCCTGCGCCGCCGCTGACGCTCGATGCGGCGATCCAGTACGCGATCGATCACTATCCGACCGTCCGCGTCGCGATCGAGCAGGTGACGGCATCGACGGCCGACGTCACCGTCGCCCGATCGACGTACTTGCCGCGGCTCGATGCGGTCTGGCAAACGAACCGCGGAACCGCGAACAACATCTTCGGGCAGTTGCTGCCGCAATCGGTGATTCCGTCGATGTCGGGCCCGGTCCTCCCGTCGGCGTCGTCGAGCAGCGTGTGGGGCAGCGCCGTCGGCGGCCTCGCGTCGTGGCAGCCGTTCGACTTTGGTCTGCGCCATGCGGGCGTCGTCAGCGCCGAGGCCGCCGTCGCGCGCGCCCGCGCCGGCGAGACGCTGACGCGCCTCGACGTGGCCAGCGCGGTCGGTGCCGCGTATCTCGACGTGCTCGCCGCTCAACGGGCGGTGACGAGCGCGCAGGCCGACCTCGATCGTCGCGAGGTGCTGCGCCGGACCGTGCGCACGCTCGTGGACAACCAACTCCGGCCCGGCGCGGAGGCGTCGCGCGCCGACGCCGAACGGGCGGCCGCGCAGACGCGGCTGATTCGTGCGCAGCAGGGCGTCGCCGTTGCGCACGCCATCCTGATGCGCCTCATGGGCGTCACCGGCGCCGCGATGCCGGTCTCGGACGACGCGCTCTTCGCGAAGATGCCCGAGGGCGGCGCCGGCACGGCGCCCGCCTCCGCGCATCCGCTGGCGCAGGTGCAGCAAGCGGCGATCGACCAAGCGCGCGCGCAGGAGGACGTGCTCGCGCGCACCGACGATCCGCGGGTGTACCTGCAATCGAGCCTGTTCGCACGCGGCAGCGGCGCGAACCCGAACGGGCTGTTCGGCGAGGGCGCCGATGGTCTCGGCCTGGAGCGGGCGAACTGGGCCGCCGGCGTGCAGGTCGTGCTGCCGAACGTCTTCGACTTCTCGACGCTGCGCGCGCGGAAAGCGGCGGCGTCGGCGTCGACGCGCGCGGCGTCGGCGCGCTACGACGAAGCGCTGCTCGCGGTGACGGGTCAGCAGCAGACGGCGGCGGCGCTGCTCGAGGCCGCGCACGCCGTCGCGGCGAACACGCCGATCGAGCTTGCCGCCGCGCAGCAGACCGAGGCGCAGGCGCGCGCGCGGTACAGCGCCGGGCTCGCGAACATCATCGAGGTGGCCGACGCACAGAGCCTGCTCGCGCAGGCCGAGGTGGAGGATCAGCTCGCGCGCGTCGACGTGTGGCGGGCGCTGCTGGCCTCGTCCGCGGCGCAGGGCGATTTGACCCCGTTCCTCGCGCGCGTGCGCCAACCCTAGCGGAGACTCGTGGCATGTGGCTGATCCGAGCGGCGCTGCGGCGCCCAATCGCGACGCTCATCGTGGCGATCGGCGTCGCCCTCTGTTCCGCGCTCGCCGTGGCGCGGATGCGCGTCGACATCTTCCCGAACCTGAACTTTCCGGTGATCTACGTCGCGCAGCCGTACGGCGGCATGAGCCCCGCGCAGATGGAAGGGTATCTCGTGTACTACTACGAGTACCACTTCCTCTACATCAACGGCATCCAGAGCGTCGAGGACAAGTCGATTCAGGGCAACGGCATCCTGAAGCTGACGTTCTATCCCGACACCGACATGAGCCAGGCGCTGGCGCAGACGATTTCATACGTCAACCGCGCGCGCGCGTTCATGCCGCCCGGCACCGTCTCGCCCTTCGTGATCCGCTTCGACGCTGGCACCGTGCCGGTCGGCTACGTCGTCTTCTCGAGCGATACGCGCACGGTTGGCGAGATTCAGGATCTCGCGCTCAATCGCGTGCGACCGGTATTCGCGACGCTGCCCGGCCTGACGTCGCCGCCGCCGTTCGGCGGCAACCAGCGGACGATGGTCGTGACGGTCAGCCCGGATCGGCTGCGCGCGTACAACATGTCGCCCGACGAGGTCGCACAAGCGATCAACAACGGCAACCTGCTGCAGCCCGCGGGCAACGTGCGGACCGGGACGCTGCTGCGCATCGCCGAGAGCAACTCGGTCACACCGGACATTCAGGCGCTCAACGACCTGCCGATCCGGACCGGGGCCGGACCGTCGGTGTACTTGCACGACGTCGCGACCATCCAGGATACGAGCGACATCGCCACCGGCTACGCGCTGGTGAACGGCCGGCGTGCCGTGTACATCCCGGTGACGAAACGTCCGGATGCGTCGACTGTCGCCGTGGTGAAGGAAGTGCGCCAGAACATCCCGTACTTTCAGACGCTCGTGCCGGACGACATCAAGGTCAGCTACGAGCTCGATCAGTCGCCGTACGTCACCACGGCGCTCAGCGCCGTCGTCCGCGAAGGGGTGCTGGGCGCGGTGCTGACGGGGGTGATGGTGCTGCTGTTCCTCGGCGACTGGCGCAGCTCGCTCATCGTGCTCACGACGATTCCCTTCGCACTGCTGACGTCGGTCGTCGCGCTCTGGCTGACCGGACAGACGCTGAACGTGATGACGCTCGGCGGTCTCGCGCTCGCCGTCGGCATCCTCGTCGACGAGGGGGTCGTGGAGATCGAGAACATCGATGCGACGCTGCAGCAGCAGCCGGATCTGTCGCCGCCGCGTGCCGTGCTCGTCGCCACCGAGCGGACCGTCGTCGCGCGGTTCCTCTCGATGCTGGCCGTGGTCGCCGTCTTCGTGCCGTCGTTCCTGATGACCGGCGTCGCGCAGAACCTGTTCGTGCCGCTGTCGCTCGCCGTCGCGTTCGCGATGATCGCGTCGTTCCTGCTCTCGAGCTCGCTGCTGCCGGTGTTCTTTTTGTGGATCCATCGCCAGGTCGATCGCGGACGCACGGCGCTCATCGCCGGCCGCTGGGACTTCGACAAGGGACGCGATCGATGGGCCGCGTGTCTCGCTCGCCTCGGCGCGATCCGGTGGGCCGTGCTCGGCGCGTATGCCCTCGGCGTGGTGCTGATCCTGCTGCTGCTCGGGCCGCGTCTGAGCCAGGAGCTCTTTCCGAGCGTCGGCGCGACGCAGTTCCGTCTCCGATTCGACGCGCCGGTCGGCACGCGCGCCGAGGAGACCGAGCAGTTGACGATTCGCGTGCTCGACGCGATCAAGCGAACCGCGGGAGCGGACAACGTCCTGATCACGCTCGGCTACGTCGGCACGCAGGGCGCGAGTTATCCGATCAATACCGTGTTCCTCTGGTCGTCCGGCCCGCACGAGGCGGTAATGAACGTGGCGCTTCGGCCAGAGGCGCGTCTCGACGTCGCGGCCGTCGAGGCGAAGCTGCGCGAGGCGTTGCCGCCGCAATTTCCGGGCTGCACGTTTTCGTTCGAGCCGGGCGACCTCGTCAATCAGATCATGAACTTCGGCGCACCGACGCCGGTCGAAGTCGCGGTGAGCGGTCCGGACCTGAACGCGAGCCGTGCGTATACCGACCGGCTGAAGGGCGAGCTCGCGACGATCGCCGACGTGCGCGACCTGAAGTACGAGCTACCGCTCGAGTACCCAAGCGTCGAAGTCAAGATCGATCGCCGTCTCGCCGGGCAACTCGGCGTCACCTCCGGACAGGTCGCGCGATCGCTGTCCGAGGCGACGTATTCCAGCCGCTTCACGACGCCGAACTACTGGGCCGATCCGAATACGGGCATCGCGTATCAGGTGCAGGTCCAGTACCCGCAGCCGCAGATCACCTCCGTGCAGGACGTGCAGAACATCCCGGTGATGGCGGGCCCCTCGCCGCATCCGCTCCTCGGCGACGTGGCCACCGTCGACGAAGGCACGGTGATGGGTGAATACGATCGCCGCAACGGCTTCCGGATGCTGACGCTGTCTGCGAACGTCGCGGGATCGGATCTCGGCCGCGTCTCGCGCGGCATCGACGAGGCGATTCGACGCCTCGGCACGCCGCCGCGCGGCACGACGGTGCAGGTCCGCGGCCAGATTGCGCCGATGCACGAGACCTTCACGAACCTGAGCCTCGGCCTCGGCCTCGCCGTCGTCGTGATCTTCCTGCTGCTCGCCGCGAATTACGAGTCGCTGCGCCTGGCCGCAGTCGTCCTCACGACCGCGCCGGCGACGATCGCGGGCGTCGTGCTGATGCTGCTGCTGACGCGCACGAGCCTGAACATCGAGTCGTACATGGGCGCCATCATGGCGGTCGGCGTCGGCACGGCGAACGCGATTCTCCTCGTGACGTTCGCGGACGAGCATCGGCGCACCGGCGCCTCCGCGATCGACGCCGGAATTGCCGGCGTGAAAGAACGCATGCGGCCGATTCTGATGACGAGCCTGGCGATGATCGCCGGCATGATTCCGATGGCGCTCGCGGCGGAAGTGACCGCACCGCTCGGCCGCGCGGTGATCGGCGGCCTGATCGCGGCCACGGTCGCGAATCTGACGGTCCTGCCGTTCGTGTTTGGCGTGGTGCAGCGGCGCGCCGGCGTCGGCTCGCCCTCGCTCGACCCGGACGATCCCGACAGCCGCTTCGCGGTGAAGGAACAACGATGACGCGGACGTGGATGTACATCGCCCCGTTGCTGGTGACGGCCGCGGCCGCGGCCGGGTGCGGCCGTCAGGGCGCCGTTTCGGCGCAGGCCTCGCCGGCGCCGGCGGCGCAACCCGTGCCGCAGATCGAGGCGACGAGAGTCGTGTCGCAAGTATTGAGCACGACCGTCAGCCTCCCCGGCGAGCTGACGCCGTTCGAGTCCGTGGATTTGTACGCGAAGGAGACCGGCTTCGTGAAATCCATTCGCGTCGATCGCGGATCGATCGTGAAACGTGGCGAGCGGCTCGCGGAACTCGAAGCGCCGGAGCTCGTGGCGCGTCGCGCGCAGGCGAATGCCGCGTATCAGAGCGCACAGTCACAGCTCGCTTCCGGACGCGCGAAGCTCGCCGGCGATCGCGCCACCTATCAGCGGATGCGCGAGGCCGCGAAGAGTCCCGGCGTCGTCGCCGGCAACGATCTCGACGTCGCGCAGCAGGCGGTCGACGCCGGCGAGGCGAACGTGGCGGCGCTCGAGAAGACCGCGGACGCCGCGCAGGAGGGGCTGCGCGCCGTCACGCAGCTGGAATCGTATCTGAACATCACGGCGCCGTTCGACGGACAGGTGACGACGCGCTACGTGCATCCTGGCGCGCTCGTCGGACCATCCGGCGGTCCGGGCGCGATGACGCCGATTGTCCACGTTCAAACGGTCGATCGCGAACGCCTCGTCGTCCCCGTGCCCGACAACGACATCGCCGGCGTGCCGGAAGGGACGCTGGTCCGCTTCAGGGTGTCGGCATTTCCCGGCCGCACGTTCGAGGCGCCGATCGCGCGGATCTCCCATGCCGTGGACGCGAAGACCCGCACGATGCCGGTCGAACTCGACGTCAGGGATCCGAAAGGCGAACTGGCGCCGGGTACGTTCTGCGACGTGGACTGGCCGGTGCGGCGCACGTATCCGACGCTCGTCGTGCCCGCGTCGAGTGTGGCCAGCAACCTCCAGCGCACGTTCGTGATCAGAATTCGCGGCACCAAGGCCGAATGGGTCGACGTGAAGACCGGCGCGCGCGTCCACAACACGGTCGAAGTGTTCGGCGATCTCCGCGAAGGCGATCTCGTCGCCGTGCGCGGGACGGATCAGATCCGCTCGGGCAACGCGGCGCGCGCCCGCGAAGCCGCGCCCGCCCAACGGTAGACGCGCCGCGAAACGGTGCTCTCCACTCCGAATCATCCGGAGCCTCTCCGGTCGCCACGCGCGTTGCCGATTGCGCATAGTTCGCCGTCGCCGCCCGCCCTAGAGTGACAGTTGGGACTCAGGGAAAGGACGGTAGGCGTATGTCAACCAGAAAAACCGGGTTCACGCTGGCCGCGCTCGTCGCGACGGCGCTCCTCGGTTCCGCGTCCATGGCCGCGGCGCAGGAAGCTTTCCGCGGCTACATCACGCTGCGCGGCGACACCACGTTCACGCTGATGCGCGACGATGCCTCGCCCGTGATCGTACAGCTCGCCGAGACGACGAAGATCGAGTCGGGCTACCACGCATCGGATCTGATCATTGGATTGAAGTGCCGCGTCGCAGGCGCGTTCAACGATCAGGGACGGTACGTGGCGGAGAAGATCACGTTCGATCATCCGTCGTACAAGATCGCGATGGCGATCAACGCGGCGCTCAAGGGACCGGAAGCGAAGCTCGCCGAACACACAGCGGAGCTCCAGGGCCACGAGGTGACGCTCGGTGAGCACAAGGCGACGCTGAACACGCACGGCGAGACGCTCGTGAACCACCAGACGCAGATCACCGACAACGATCTGAAGATGGTGGCGACGACGGGCGCGATCACGACGCGCATCAACAACCTCGACGAGTACGACGCGGTCGACACCCTGGTCGTGTACTTCAAGAACGGCCGCTTCGACATCGCGCCGGACTACGTCGATCAACTGACCACGCTCGCCGAGAAGGCGAAGACCGTCAACGGCTACAGGATCCAGGTGCAGGGGTATGCTTCTGCCGTGGGTCCGCGCGCGTTCAACGAGTCGTTGAGCGCGGAGCGCGCCGATGCGGTCACGTCGCTGCTCGAACAGCGCGGCGGCATCCCGCCGGCGAACATCTTCGTGCCGGCGGCGATGGGCATCAGCACGCAGTTCGCGGAGAACAACACCGCGAAGGGCCAGCAGGAGAACCGGCGCGTCATCGTGACGGTGCTTCAGAGCAAAGGCCTCGTCGATCGGTAGATTCCTCCGCGACCGGTGGGGGCGCCCGCCCCCACCGCGCTCTTCCGCGTGCTACACTTTTTCTCACCGCCACAATTGAAAGGCACCATGCGCACTGCGATTGCTCTCGTTGGGGTCGTCGTTTCCCTGCACGGCGTATCGGCGAAGAACGGCCGGCCGTCACCGACATCCGGCCGGACGCCGGCGGGACTCACGCGCCGGATTCCGTCGCGCGCAGCCGGCGCCCGTTCGGGTTCCGCGTTTGCGGCGTCGGTGGAACATCTCGACGCGGCCGAGCGCGAGCGCGCGGTCCTGCGCGAGATCCTCGACGGCAACATCCCGTCGTTCCTGCGCACGCTCGCGCCCGTGGAACTGACCTCGCACGGCGCGACGTCGACGATCTTCGTCATGCCCGATTACCTGGCGATCGGATCCGACGAGGACTACCTGCGCATCCCGATGAACCTGCCGACCGCGACCACCATCGCCGAGGCGTTCGGCTTCGTGCTGCCGACGCGCAAGATGGTCAACGCCATCTACGCGCAGGCGGCGCATCGGTTCGTGCCGCATCCGCTGCCGGCGGGACCGCGCATGACGTCGACGGAGTACTACCGCACGCACAACTCGCTCATCGAGCAGGCGAGGCGCGCGGCCGGCGTTGCGCTGGGTGTGCTCGTGTCGGGGCACAAGAAAGATGTCGTGCTGACGAATCTCCTGACGCGGAATCCCGGGCGGATCGCAATCTTCGGCTGGCATCGCGAGAATGGTGTCCCGATTCAACCGCTCAGCACGGTGCACGGCGCCTGCTACGAGGACTACAGCCACGGCATCCGGCTCGTGGCGGATCAGGCATGGGCGGACGGCGAACTGCGACCGGTCCGCGCGCTCCTGACCGATGCGGCGACGGCCGCGATCGTCAGCGACGAAGGGGTCGTCCGGGTGCCGGCGCTGCCGGCGGCGAACGCCTGCGCGATCGCGCACTGATCACTTCAGCGTTTTGCAGCAGCGGAAGCCGAGATGGTAGTTGGCGTGGCTGTGCTCGTCCATGACGCGCGAGCCGTGCCAGAACGGCGCGCGCCAGCGGCACCAGTCCGGATGCGCGCGATATTTGTCGAAGATGAACCACGAGCCCTTCATCTCGGTGTAGCCGAGCGTGGTGCTGCCGCGGCTCGACATCTCTGACGCGTTCAGCGGCAGGTTCATGTGCTCGGCGGCGTTGCCATTCAGGTCGTACACGCCAAGCGGGCTGTGGCAGCCGGGAAACGACCCATCGGGATACGTGTTCGATCCGCAGATGGTCCAGCCGCCGCCGTTGCAGTTCTCGCTCTTGACGCTGTCGGCGGCGCACACGCCGCGCGTGTACGCCGGTCCGTAGCTCCAGCGCGCCTCCGCCTTGTGCGCCGCGTTGTGGGCCGCCGCCATCCGCGCGACCGCGGCGTTCGGCGGGCCGTAGGCGAGATCGAACCGGTAGTCGGGCGGCTCGAGCGCGCCGTCACACGCTCCCTCCCACTCGTGCGCGTCGCAGAGCCGCTTGCCTTCGGCGGCGCAGATCTCCGCGGCCTCTCGCGCCTTGACCCAGACGACCGGGTACTCGCACGGCACATCGGGGAACTCGAACTGATCGATGCAGGCGGTCGCCTGCTCCGGCCGCTGCGTCGCCGGATCGTAGAGCGGCGCCATGTACTTCGCGTGGCAGATCGCGTCGAACGCCGCGTTCTCGTACGTCGCGCCCGCGGCGGCGACTTTCTCGCGGCATTGCTCGGGCGTCAACGGGTGGCGGCTGATCGCGGGGTTTCCCTGGCCGGCGTACCCCGACCGGTCGAAGATCTGCTTCACCTCCGTCATCTGTCGATCCGACAAATGGTGGACCCGCTGCAGCCGTTCGAACATCGTCGCGTTTTGTTCCTCGAGCGCGGAGAAACGCGCGAACGCGGTCGACGCGCCGGCGGCGATCACAGTGGCAACGAGCAGTCGCGTGGTCTTCATGGCCGTGTCATCACGTAAAAGAAATCTCGGTTGTCCGGTTCGCCGACGAAGCGCGGCACGACACGGCCGTTGACGACGCGGTCGACCTGGCTCATCCCCTTGATTAAGTACTGGAGCCGGATGCCAGACGCGTCGCGATCGATCAGCGCGAAGTACGTGTGTTCGAGCGCGTTCATGTCGAGCAGCATCGCGTATTCGCATCGATACGCCTGGAACACGCGCGCCATGGCCGACGGGGTCGCCGCGGAGAAGACGGCGTAGATCAGGTAGTGCTCGCCGCCGTTGTGCTGAATGGCGGCGGCGCCGCGAATCGTCCGCAGCTTCATGTCCGACGAGCCCGACCAGTTGCCCGGGCCCCAGCGGTTCACGAGGGCGCCCGGCACCGTCGTGTGCCGCGCGGCGTCGTACTCCACGATCGCGACGCCGTTCTGCCGCGCGTGCCGAATGTCGCGGACGCGGTCGGCGTCGGCCGGCGTCCACGTCTTCATCTCCACCGCGCCGCTCGCGCTGACGATCAGCGTCGCGAGTCCCGGCTGCAGCGTGCTGAGGACGACGCCGTGCTCGAGGAAGCCGTAATGACTCGCGTGGTTGCGCGTCGCCAGATCGCCGTAGAGGAAGGCGCCGTGCTGTCGCTTGAACCCGCCCGCGAACGTCGCCACCGTGCGCGGCGCGTCCCACGGGCTGACGATGCCGGTGGCGACGAGCGGTGCGATCGACGCGATGCCGTCCGGTCCCGGCTCGGCCGCGTCGCGCATCGCGGACGGCATGTGCGCCGACCACCCGACGGACGGATGCTCGGTGCCGCCGGCGTATCCGAGCTCGAAGCGATCGAGATCGAACGCGACGAGATACGCGATCGCCGACGCTTCGACGCTGTCGAGGGCGCTGACCGACGCGGCGCCGTCGTGAAGAATCGGCCCCGCGATCGTGCCGGGCTGGACGAGGCTGACGTAGACGCCGGGATGACCGGTCACGGCGTACCACGCGCCCGGCCGCAGGCCGTTTGCGGCGCCGACGAGCGTGATCCCCAGACGATCGGAGGACAACGCGCGCGCGGCCGCGTCCGGATCCACGAGCGCCGGCAGGGGACCCGAGCGCAGCGGGTCGCGCGCCGCGGTGTCGCCGATCCTGCCGCGATCGAGGTACTGATCGCCGAGCAGGTCGTGACCGAGCTCGAGGAGCCGTTCTCCGCCGGGCACATGCTCGCGAACCACGTCGACCGCGGACTCGAGCTCCGTGTGCCGGCCGGACGCGTGGTTGCGGACGTACAGCCGCCCGCCGCAAGCGGGCGCGAACGGCGCGGCGGACGCCGCCGCCGCGTCGAGCGAGTCGACGCCGCACGGCTCGCACGCGCGGCGGCCGTCACGTTCGGCGATCCCCACGCCTGCCGTGGATCGTGAATCGATGACGACCGTCTGCGCGCGCGGCCGTGGGTTTTCCAGATGGTAGCTCCGCGCGGGTGCGCGGTCGCCGGTCAGCGTCAGGACGTACCAGGCACCGATCGTCGGATTCAAATCGACCAGCGTCGCGACGCCCGCGCGGCCGTCCGCCGTCCGGATGGCGGTCGACTGGACGTGCCGGAACGGCTGCAAATCGACGATCGTGCGCGGCGCGTCGGCGCGTGGCGCGCCGCCGATCGAGAGCGCGACAGCGATGATCGCGGCTCTGCGGCCCATACTCGTACTCTCGTGCGCATCCGCGCGAGGCGCTATGCGCTTTCGGCATGGCGGCACCCGGCACGGTTGCGCCAGGCAAAGTGCGTCATCCGCGCCTGAAGAGGTCAAGGCAGCGCAGTTGCATGACGAACTGGATCAGTGACGGTCTGTTATGCCCGCGCCCCGAGTGCTGCTCGCTGACGATCACACGCTGCTGCTCGACGCCTTCGAACGGCTGCTCGTGCCCGAGTGCCAGATCGTCGGCAAGGTCGGCGACGGCCGCGCGCTGCTCGCGGCCGCGCGCGATCTGAAACCGGACATCGTCGTTCTGGATGTCGCCATGCCGCTGTTGAACGGTATCGACGCCGGCCGGCAGATCAAGCAGATGCTTCCCGACACCCGGCTCGTGTTCCTGACGATGAACGAGGAGCCGGAAATTGCGGCGGAGGCGTTTCGCGTCGGCGCGTCGGCGTTCCTGCTGAAGCGGTCGGCGGCGTCCGAACTGGTCACCGCGATCCGCGAGGCGATGAACGGCCGTTCGTACGTGACGCCGATCGTCACGAGCGCGCTCGTCCGTGCGTGCCTCCACCCGCGCGTCGAGGAGCGCCGGCGTGACGAGCTGACGCCGCGCGAACGAGAAGTGCTGCAGCTGCTCGCCGAAGGCCGATCGATGAAAGAGGCGGCCGCGATCCTCAACGTGACGGCTCGCACCGTCGCGTTCCACAAGTACGCGATGATGGCGCGACTCGGCGTCACGACCACGGCGGACCTGATCAAGTTCGCGATCACGCACCATCTCGCCTGACCCGGCCGGGAATAATC